>OGKM01000253.1_pt1 | contig 33397 bp, 56 predicted proteins | sample 1572501 | NCBI WGS metagenome assembly OGKM01 (sample SAMEA2582154, study PRJEB24529) | metagenome | biome: Human gut stool | place: China | collected 2011
CACCGCAGTGAGGGCCATTAAAAACTACATACCTTAGAGGTACTTCATTTTTACTCCACCATTATTATACCATACCTCTAAGGCTTATTTCTTATACCATTTTTAGCCTAGGAGGTATTTTTTTATGTGGGTTGAAACTATAACCACTAAAGCTGGTATTACTAAATATAAATTTCAAGAACGCTATACAGATACATATAGTGGTAAAACAAAAAGGGTATCTGTAACATATGCTTCTAATAGTAGGCAAGCATACAAGCTTGCACAGGCTGAACTACAAAAGAAAATTGACTTGGCCACTAATACAGACATTGCCAAGGATATGACATTGAATGATGTTATATCTGAATATTTAGAGTCAAAGCGTGCATTTAGAAAATCATCTACTCAATATAGTATGGATAATTTGCATAAGCAGATTATTAAATGGTTCCCTACTGATATATTATTATCTAAGTTATCCCCTTATATTATCCAAAGTACGATTGATAAATTCTCTTGCCAGTATTCCTACAATTATACGAAACTTGCACTTAGTCTTATTAGACAATCATTGAAGTATGCAAGGCGCATGGAATACATACGTGATATTTCATTCTTAGATAATATTGAACTGCAAAAGCCTGTCACTAATGTAGATCATGTTAAAAAACAGCGTTCTAAATTCCTAACTAAAGATGAACTAAAAGATTTGCTTTCCCAATTAGATGCAATTAATCATCATGTATCACTTTTATGTGAATTTCAATCTTTAACTGGTCTTAGATTTGGTGAAATGGTTGCCCTTCGCACTCAAGACTATGATATTGAAAATGCTGAAATTGATATAAACGCTACTCTGTCTAATCGTGGTAGCTTTGCAGATGCATCTATGCGTTTACCTCCAAAGAATGTTCATTCTATCCGTAAGGTAAAACTAGATGCTAGGGCCGTACAAATTATTAATCATTTTATAACCGCCAATCAAGCAAGGCGCTTATGGAAGTCAAAGTTTGTTGACCTAGGATATATATTTGTAACAGACGGTGGCTTGCCATATGATCTACACTATGTAAATAGGACTATTAAAAAACTTGGTTTTCATAAACCAGTAAGCACACATACATTTAGACATACCCATATATCTATTCTTGCAGAGGCTAATGTTCCTTTAAAAGCTATTATGGAGCGTGTAGGCCATAATGAGCCACGTACTACACTTGCTATATACACTCATGTAACAGATGAAATGAAGCAAGAAGTTAATGCAGCAATCACTAATATGGGGAAAATACTTTCCACTAAATAAAACAAAAACCGCCAAAGCAATTAAGCCTTGGCGGTTTATTTTTACAACACACTCTATTCTTGATTTGATTATATCATAGTGATTTGTAAATGCAATAGGTATTTAAATAAAAAAGAAGCCACCGCATCATGTGCAGTGGCCTATTCTAACCCTCATATAAAAGGGGCAAATATTTATTTTTTAAAGGGGCAGAAAAGGGGCAAATTATCGTTACAATGCGTTACGATTTGTTACTCCTTCCCTTTCCAAATAGCTATATAACTTCTATGTCCGTTATCGTTTGTTACAATTTGTTACAATCTGTTAATTAGCTTGTAGAAATGGTGCGGATTGAGGGTTAAGACACTACAATCACTGTTTTTATCATGCTTTTTATACACCCCCTATTATAAAAGGGACAAAATAGGGGCAAACAAAAAAAGAGCCTACCAGCATAGATTTATTCTATGTTAGTAGGCTCTTTTATTTATAGTTGCGTGTATCCACCATTACACGCTATGGAGATATATTGGATCACTTCCTTAATGTTTGAACGCTACCCCTATAATTGCACCACCGCTTAAAATTTGTGATACATTTCGTTGCATCCGCAAGCGTTTAATGGTTTTCTTGTCGTTCTCTATTTGCCCTTTCAATTCGGTCAAAGAGTTCTGTGTTTCGTTTAAGGTAATTTCTTGCTTCATTGATTGAAGCTTGGCTTGCATCAATTCGTTCTCCAATTTGTTGATTGTATTGTGTGCTTCGGTCAACTCGTTCTTTTGCTTCATGACTAAGTTCTGTGCTTCGGTCAATGGAACGCTGGATGCTTCGATTAAGTTCAATGCTTTCTCGTTGTTGCTTTTCAATTCGTTCCACTGTGTTAAGGGTATTGTTATCGTTGCTTCCTGTTGGTTCATGGAAGATGTACCAGATGCAAAAGATAGAGATGAACACAATAATACCGATAACAGCATAACGATAGTTAATACCATTAATTGTAGTTTTGACTTTCTCATACATATTTACCCCCTAATACATATAATTAACATCAACTGGTAATCCTGCTACAAGTCCATTATCACTGTATTGCCAAATCTTAACATCTGGATAATCACATTCTGTTGCGCCATATTGTGCGCACCATACAGGAACGCTTGGCATCTGACTATATGCATATGTTTCATCCCACAATAAGGAATATCCACTATAGATGCCTACATTATTAAATCCTGCTTGCCATAATCTATTTACAAATCTACTAATGCAATTAGTCATATCTTGAGATGTAAGTGCGCCAGCATTAATATATGCACGTAATTGAGTGTGTTCTTCATAGTCATACCAAATACCAGCTTGTAGATGCCAATCAGTATATCCATATGCATTTAATGTATTGATTACCCATTCTGCTTCTTGTACAGATGTTGCTTCTGTGTACGCATGGCTAAAATAATATACCCCTACATCTAGGCCTGCTTCTAATGCTGCAGTAATGTGTTCTTCAAAATATTCATCTACATTATATGCTTCACCTAACTTAATAATTACAAAGTCATTGCCCTCTGCTTTAGCTTGCTCCATTCGTTCAAGGTTGAAGTAAGGATTACCGTTATAATCTTCTTGCCACGCTGAAATATCAAACCCTTTTCTCACTTCTTATCACTCCTTTCTGTAATGTTTGGTAATGGTGGTATTTTTGGTTGTTCCTCTAATTTGTCTGGTATTCCGTTTCCGTCTTTATCAATCCATAATGCAAGGAAGCCTACAAGTGCAGTTAGAACAGAAGGAATGAATATATGATCTATGATATTAATCCCTACATTAATTAATTTATTCATATCATCTGAAACATGCCCTTGAATAAATACCATTACATACTCTGCTACTACCAATAAAATAGGCACTAGCATTGTTAATACTAGCGCCCTTGTTGCCCACATCCCTGTTGGATGAATATTGGCTATCTTTATGGAATTGTATGATTTTTTTATTGAATTAATGAGCTTTGGCGGTATGTTCATGAAGTTCTTCCTTTATATCATCAACACGTACTTCTAAGGCTTCAACTTTTGCTGATAATAATACTTGCTTGCTTTCTGCCTTAATCCGTTCTGCACGTGATAATTTAATTTCATCTTTCAAATCTTTTAGCGTGTCAGTTAGTACACCCCATTTTTCTTGAAAGATAAGATTATCTTGCATCCGTTGTGAGTCTAATTGTTGTAACAACGGAATAATCAACAATCTATATCCTGCACCTGCAACTACACCTACAATTGTAAGAGTGGTTAATATATCATTCAGTTCGAATTGCCATGTCCACATTCCTTTATGCTTTCCTCCAATATCCTATAATATCAATAATATACCGTGTGTTCGCTGGTACACCCCAACCCTTAATTATGCGACTATTTCGTTCAACATAAATACTATTGTTATTTACATCAACGCTTCTTTCAATTAGCCGCACAGCAACTGGTGCAGTTGGTGGAAGTGATGCGACCATATTGCCATTACCTGAAGGAGTTTTTAATTTAAAATCAAAATGCAAGTACCCCCATCCAGTTAATTGGTCAAATGCTAAGTAACCCCTATCAGCCCCAGGATTACTAGCTATAGCATTGCCCCAAACTACTTCGTATATTTCGATTGGTTGCGAAGCTACTTGGCCCCCACCGCTCCCAGGGTCTCCTTTAGGCCCTTTTAATGCCAGTAATTGTTCTGGTGTAAAATCTGAATATCTGAATGGTTCTCCTTTATCACCCTTTGGCCCTTTAAGTGCGTTAAGTTGGTCTTGCGTGAAGTCAGAATATTTAAACGACTCACCTTTAGGCCCTGGTGTCCCTTGTGTACTTGATGTATACTGATTAATTTCTGTTTTCTTAACATACTCACTTAATTCAGATTTTTGAGCGAAGGACTGCCCCTCTAATTTATTAACGTAACGACTAGAAGCATCGCCAGGTGTTAATGCATATTGAGTAATCTCGTTTTTCTTAATAAAAGTGCCTAAATCGTTCTTATATGCAAATGTTTGAGTCGCCCAGCCTTTTTGAGCATAATTATTGTTGGCATCTGTTTTAGACAAATAGTTATTTAACTCTTCTTTAAGTGCATACTTAGGGTCTCCTAGCATGGTAAGGTAGTTTCTTATATCAACTTTTTTTAGATACAGATTATCGGCATCTTGTTTAGTTGTATAGGCTGATAAATCTACATTAGCACCAGTGCCAGGCGGTCCTGGTGGTCCTTGTTCACCTCTAGGGCCTTTTAAACTCTCTAATTGCTCCTGTGTGAACATATCATAAGTAAAAGGCTTTCCGTCTTTACCAGGAGGGCCTTGAATACCCTGTAACCCTTGTTCACCGTTTAGTCCGTCAATACCATTTCGACCTGGTTCGCCTGGAGGTCCAGGAGGACCAGGAGGTCCTTGCTCTCCTGGTTCACCCTTCGGCCCTTGCAATTTAATAATTTGGGTATTATCTTTAACAATGATTTTATCATCATCATCATTAGACTTTATATGAATATTTTCATCACTCATATTATTTCCCCCTATTACTGATGCCTTCAGCTATTGTTATTTCACCTTTTATCAGACATTTGATAGGCTTTTCACCACTCCACAGAAATAAATCCCAATAGTACTTGCCATAGTTCAATGTGTTGGTATCCAATGATAAGATGATTTTACTTAACTCATCACCTTCTAACCCCTCTTGTGATACTGCCACATCAAACTTTGTCTTGTACTCATCATCAGTTGGATATTTTCTAACGCATGCAAATAGGCTTTCACTATCTACTGCATTTGTATATCCAACATTTAGAGTAATTGCTTCTCCTTTAATGACATTAAAGTTGTGTTGGACTGGTAACATCCGCATCATCCCCTTCCAAATCCATTAGATCATTATGAATACAACCCTCTGTAGGGCAAGTGCCTTTTTCATTTAAAGTAGCCCAGCAATATTCACAAAAACGCATTACAGGTACATTGCTTTTGATTTCTTCCATTATTTCACCGCCTTAATTTTAGTTACCATTTCAGCTTGTAAAGTCTTATATTGTGCTTGCAAATCACTAATATCTGCATTAGCCAATCGTCTCCGCAATACTGCTTTATCAAGTGCATCAAATCGTTTATCATAGTAATTTTTAATTTCTGCAATTTGTTCAGCCTTAGTTGGTTCTTTTGGTTGTGGAATTACAAACTCACCATTTACATAAAACTTGCCAGCCATAAATTCATCTAGCATACTATCGCCGTCTGCAGAGTAAATATAATCCGCTGCATCTGGCCATTCTTTTTTAGCATGATCTAGTAATTCATCTTTGCTAATCAAATTATCAACAAAAGATGTAATGCGTTCACCTTGTTCATTTAATACGAATACATATTGGTTCATACTTTCCCCCTATTAATAACCCATTGCAATAAATGTCCCATAGTCATTTGTAACTGCTCCGTCAAAGCGTTTAGACAATACTTTAAAACCTGTGCTTGTAACGCTGTGAACAGAGAAAAACTGAATAGCATTTCTGTTATTATTCTCTCTGCCATTTGTTGTTACTTGTACGTTGCTAGTTGTAAATGCAATAGGGAAATTAATTTGTGTGCCATTCGGAATATTATTATATTGTCCCCACTGCATAATGAACCCATTCGCAAATTTTACATAACCATCAATTCCATTTAATTTTGATGCAACAATAGCACCTTGCCCCAATAAGCCTTTAAGCGTTCCTAAATTAAGTACTTTATTAATATCACTATCATTGTAATTATTAGTGATGAAATCGATTGCTTTTGATGTATTATCACCTTTAACTAGTGATAACCCTGTGTTGGTTTTATTTGCATCCTTAACATAAGCACCAGAAGTAATAGCAATATATCTATCTAATTCACCTTTAGTAACAAATGTACTATCAGACATGTTAATGGTGATGTTTTTTGCATTGCCAATAACAGTTCTAATCTTATAGATTTCACTATCAATAGGTGTGGTCTTGTCAGGCACATACCCAACATTATTTCCACCATTGGTATAGCTATACAACATTTCCGCTTTACCATCTACTTTTGCATACATACCAACTTCACGAGGGAAGAACCCTACATTTAAAGTATTGTTTGACAATGTAGCGGTAATTAAATATTGGCCGTTCCCTTCATTGACCCCATTTGTTACAGGCAATTCCATTTTAGGAGAAATCACACCAGTCATTTCATTGAAGTTTCTACCTGTTGCATCTCCATCACCAACTACAACACGTGTAAAAATTAAATTCTTTCGTGTTGCTACGCTTTCGGCAATCATTGCCAATCCATTTTTAGTAACCACATTCTGTGGATATTGACTAGGCATTATTTACCCCCTTAACAATTAATATAATTAATTACATTAGCTTTAGTAATGTACACACCAGCAACTATAGATGCATCATCTAACGTTGAGTTAAAACCTACCATTGGATTTATGGTAGTAGTTTCAAATGTAGTAACAATGCTACCAGCATACAATTCACCGTCAACGCTATGTACATCGTTAATGCTCAACCCAATATGTGATGGCTTAACTACAGTTAGGTTTTTACGAATTTGCGGAATAGCATATACAAAACTAGAGTTATTAAACTCTAATTTCAATACACCATCTTCAAACAACACATCTACATCATCTAAAACGAATGTTTTAACAATAGCCTTGATTTTATCTAAGGTACACTTGCCATTGTTATTCCATAGCATCTGTACTATAGCTCTCCGTTGCTCAACTGTACCCTCACCATTGATTCCTAAATCTTTTTCGTAAACCTTTAAACCACGTTCACCTACTGCATCAAAGAAGCCATTATCTAGTAATACATCTAGTAGTTCATCTATATCTTGCAGTTGTATGCCAGCCACTTGATACAATTCTCTAACCCATGGATCATTGCGATACATTTTATTGATAGCTTTTAGTGCATACTCTTTAAAATCTTTATTAGTCATTTAAAGCCACGCTAACTGTACCCAATACGGCAACCTCTTCCTTAGTTAGATTGATTTTACTAACTTTACCATTAACTGTAACGCTTTCATAATCAGTAACCCCAGCACTATCGATAATGATGTTACTAATTTGTGCTACTGATACATAGTCTTGTTTGAACGCTATTCTCTTTAGGTATGCTGTAACCGCATCAGTAACATCAGATGTGATGCTTGATTTAGTAGTAGTTGTAGTATGTTGTACCCCTCTAACATCAATATTGATAGGCACCTCTGTAGCACTAACAACAGTACAATGTGCCCCTATAGGTGCTTGCCCATCTCCTATGCCTTTACTATCTGGGTCTATGTAATCTTGTACACGCTTCACTAAATCAGTACTTGCTGCCTTTCTATCGGAATTAATGATAACTACCTTAACAGTATTGTTACCATTCCAAAGGCCTATTACATTAGCTTCGCCTACACCCTCTACTTCTTTTGCCCATTGTTTATAGTGGTAATCGTTACCGCTCGTTGCTGGTTCTCTTAACTCTTCATAGTAGCGTTCACGCAAATCATCGTCTTTTTCCTCATCTTCGCCACCTTTGGCCGCATCATCATTAATGACTGCATTGATACCAGCAATAGTAATAGGCATTTGTGTGATTGTGCCTTTAGGAACATTACCAACTGCACCAGCTTTAGTGCATCTGATTTTGATGATAGAGTTATCTACTACATCTTTGTTTTCAAGCGACTCATATTGAATACCGCTTTCGCTTTCAAATAAATCGCCCTCGTGGATAGTGCCGTTACCATCTACAATGCGTAGGTTACATATTGCTTTAGTTGATAGTTTCCGCTGCGTTCCTTTACGTTGGAATACGACCCTTGTTAGTTCATCGCCTGTTAAATTATCCACGTTTTGTTTGCGTTCGATTTCTTCCGCCTTTTTCCACAGTTCAAGTAAGGCGAACGCTTCACCTCTTGTTATGTCATACGTTGGAAAGCCTTCGGTTTTCTGATACGCATCATCAATGTTTTCAAGCATCGTATTATGGATACTATCAACACTATAATTCGAATTCATGTTCTATCTTCACCTCTTCCCCTGTATTAGTAACTACTGTGAAATAAAAAATACCAGCATTGAATTGCCAATCTTTGACAACTACAACGCATGGTACTTTGTTCATGATACCCTCGGTTATTCTTCTTTTTATTTCAGATACTTTATATGCTCGTGGCAATCTGTACCCTAATAGTTTAGTTAGATCTAAACCAAAGCTATCACTATAGATTAAGTATTTCTTCATTTCAGTACGAATAAATAACTCAATCCATTGTTTAATTGCTTCAATCTGCGTATCTTCTACATTGCGACCATCTTCAAATACAAAACGATGTGTTTTATAGTCGAATTTGAATGACCGCCCCACCTTATGTTGTGCGTTTGTAGCCGTTTTAGTAGACTGAATGGAATTAGTGAAGTTGTAATCTGTAGGAAACATCATACCCCCTCTTTCACAATATCAACGATAAAGAAATGTTGCTCATTTTCATCTGGAATAACAAGCACTTTATCGCCAGCTTTCCATAATTCATTAAGCACTATCTTACCCTCACCCTGTGCATCGTAATCAGATTTAGGGCCAGCAGGGCAACCCTTATGTGTCATTTGTCCACTATGTCTATAAGAGTATGTAGTGATATGGTGAATTAATTGAAAGCATACATAACCATTAGATGCATCTATCGTAAACTTACCATCTCTGATAGCCACCTTCCATGGTGAAGTACTAATAACCTCACCCAAGCAAGCACCTATCCGTATAGGGTTAGTTCGCTCTTTGAACATAGATGCCATTTGACTGTGCCACTCTTCCATATATCCCCCTATGACATTCTAATTACTTTAGATGGTGCTTCGTTCGTGTGCCATGCGTTATTAGCATCAGAGTAAAACATTGCATGACCTTTACTGCTACTGTTACCAAAACCACCGCCAGCACCATCGGAAATAATAACGTGTTGATTATTCCCATATACAAGAATATCGCCTTTCTTAGCATAGCCGTCAAAGGCTTCTACTTTATATCCAGCATTTTGTGCATTACCAACTAATGTCGGTACATCTGCCACACCCATATCGGCTTGTTGCTTTAAGAATGGACTGTAATATGAACCAGCCTTAACTGCCACATCTACGCATCCATTATCACGATATACACTTTCATATCCGTTGAGTGCGTTCATGCCAGCATCAACCTGTGTTGCATTAGCGGTACTATTTGTTGCATTTGGTGTAACAGTTGTAGTAGTGCTTGTTGCATACTTGCTTGTATCAAGTTCTTTAGTTACACGCTTTAGATCTAATGTCATAGTATGATTAACTCCATAATTATGTTTGCAGTTTTCTACTATGAATTTATCGTGTATGTCTACTGTGTAATCATCAATTATAATAATGCGACCACTCCTTACTGTATCATCACCTAATAATGTTAGGTTTAACTTTTCAGCTATCTTATTAGTATCTTGAATTGTCTTTTTAGCAATTTGAGCGGTCTGTGCTTGCTTCTTATCATCAACCTTAACAATCTTCTTGATTAAGCCATATTTCTTGATGCTTTCGTTATCTTGAATGGTTGACTTAACCGATGTACTCTTTTCTTTTTGAGATATAGCCACAATGCTATTACGCATATCTTCCATGCTTAAATCTCTTGAGTAATTATTAATTGGTTGAGTGATAACCTTATCTAGCACTAAGTCTTTATAATCTTCAACGTGTATCTTGCCATCTCGGTATTCTAAGCGGTATTTATAGCCAGTTTCTTCTGTGGCTTGCTTGATAATATCCTTGATAACATCTGATACTGTTTCACCTTGATATATCTTCTTGATATTCGTCTTAATATCAGCCACATTACCCAAAGGCACGTTGTTTTCACTACACACCTTTTTAATGGCTTCAAGGCCACTAACACCATTGAATTGAATTTCAATCTCTGACTTGTTGAGATAAAAGCAGTAATCAAAGCAAGTATAACTATATTTGTTAGCACCGCTTTGTTTCTCTGCTACCACGATACCTTGAAATATAACTTGTTCTTGTTGCTCTTCGTTTAGTTTCGTTGTAGCACTCTTATTATTGTTACTAAGTTGGTTACTAAACTCAACCTTACCGCCAATAGCAAGCCGTGTACCCATAAGGTTAAAATCAAAAGGATTATCTGCTAAATCAAAGGTAAATTCTTGACCTAATGTATCGATACCATCTGACCTTTGATAGTTATTTGTATAGGCGGTAATTTCACGTGTTTCAGTAACATCCTTACCATCTTTGCCTTTGGTTGTGTTCGTATACTGTAACTTCATTTCTTAACCGCCTTATTATCAGTAGCTTTTGTATCTGTAGCCTTATTTTCGCCACCAGTCGAAGATTGGGCTGTAGTTGATGTATTAGTATATACATACTCTTCAATGCCTATTGTGGCCTTAATATCCCCAACCTTATCATATGTGTATGATAGATCATTAATGACACATGGCATGTTAAGTATTTCATTACCATCAGACTGAATAATGCATATCCGCATCACAGCTTTCATCTGCCGTTGTGCTTGAAAGAATTGCAAGCATTGTAGTCCATCGCTACCATTACCACGAATAAATGAGTAATCTTTATTGATTGGTAACAAGATATTATCTAAGGTTAATGTTCGTAACCCTAAAGGCCCTATCAGCTTAATATCACCCCTAAGACCATTAAAGGTTTCGTTAGATTGTGGTTCATTAATCGTAGGTAAAGGGTTAGGCACTACAGGCAATGTAATATATTCATCCGTCAATTCAGAGTGAAATACAATATCTGTAGTTGGTTTTCGTTCGGCATAATCTAAAATCTTACCGACTAGACCATGTGAAATTTTATCAGCAAACTTAGTAGCACGAGTTACCGCTAACTTTTGCAAGTCCGCTTGTTTCGTCATTAAGCGTTGCTTCATTACGCTTTTAGCGTTATCTTGAAAGCTCATTTCACACCCCCTACATATTGCCCATAGCTAACATAACTTTATCCGTAACGTGTCTACCGCACGCATCCATGAAATCTTCATTACCAATCACGTTGCCTTGTACTGTTACATTGACTGTTACATTACCACGATTATTTGCTAATTGTTTCATGCTTTCATCGTGTGGAATTACTTGTGATCCATTCGGTAGATTGATAATTTCGCCACGTTGATTTTCGTTGACATATGTCGCTCCACCTTTCCAGTACTCTGTACCAGTTGCATTATGTTCACCAGTTACACGGCCTATAGTGTTGTTATATAACCATGCTCCACCCTCTTTGATAGCATCGATTTTCTCACCAGCCCATTGCAATTTATCTTGAACCCATCCGAGCACATCCTGTGCAATAGATTTGATAATCCCAAAGTAACCATTAAAGATTTGGACTAGACCATTAAAGGCCATATCCCAGTTACCTGTGAATACACCTACGATAAAATCAATGATGCCGTTGAAGATTTGCATAACACCATCTAAGATAGGACTCATAATTTCCATGAAGCGGTTATAGATAGGAGTAACAACCTCTATAACACCATTTACAAATTCAGTACATCCACTTACTAGGCTTTCCCACAATTCGGAAGCATAACTTGAAATAGCATCCCAAACACCTATTGCTACCTCTTTAACCGTATCCCAGTTATAAATCAACAATGCAATAGCAGCTATCACGGCATACAATGCAAACACCATAGGATTAGCAATCATTAACATATTCAAAACCCTTACAACTTTGATTACAGTCATAAAGCCACTAAATATAGACATTAAGATAGGTAAGATGCTAGATATTACATTAAACGCAACAAACCCAGCAACAATGACCTTTAATACAGGCACTAAAAAACCTAAATTTTCAGTACACCATTTAACCGCATCACCAACAGTAGATAAAACGCTTTTAACTACATTCATACCTTCTGTTAGATTTGTCTTAATTGTTTCTTTGTTTTCTGTAATAACTTGTGCTATCCATGTGAAAGCACCACTAAATGTGTTAAATATATCTTGAATAACTGGTGCAACTATCGGCATGATTGTACTAACCATATCAATAAAAGCCTTTTGCATAGGCAATAAGCCTTTACCAATTGTAGCCATTAATGCTGCTTGTTGGTTCTTCATCCGTTTTAGTTGCCCATCTGGTGTATTAGCTAATATTTCATTCTGTTTTGAGAATGTACCATTAACAATTTCATTGATAGTTGCCAAGCGTTCTGCTTCTGTACCATTTTTGATGATTTCCTTTTGAACTTCCGTTAAAGGTATTTTCATCTTGTTTAAGCCAGCTACATCGCCATTGAACGCTCTACCGATTGCCTGTGATGCTAACTGTGCATCTTCTGCCGTAGCATTGATACCAAATTTACCAGCTACTAAGTTAGTTAATGCTTCTGATAGTCCGTCCACCTTATCAACAGGAACATTCCATTTATTTAACTCTTGATAGCCAGCACGAATAGTGCCAGCGGAGATAACCCCTACTTGCCCCCATTTAGATGCATATTCGTTTAACTGCTTTTGTGCAGCATCTAGCGACTGTGCGGATTTATCATACAAGGAATTGTTATTAGCCAAGCTATTACGCAATAATGTTTGAGATAATTCCGCACTCTTAGCTACATCAAGTGCCTTTTTACCATAATCAACAATAGCACCAACACTAGCGAACGCACCTAAACCTGACATTGCCAATCCCATCTTACCGATACTACCAGCAATGCCTAAGAATTTGTTATTAATTCCGTTACCAAAATTGCTTAACTTATTCTTCATGGCTACCATCTTGCGTTCTGTGTCTTTCGCACTATCCCCAGCCTTTTTCATAGGAGCGGTGAATTGGTCTTTAAGACTAAGTAATACATTAATGCTTTTAGCCATTATTGCCCCTTTCTAAATCTTCCATATCCAATTCGAAGCACGCACTATAAAATGTGCGTTCTAATGGATCCAATGCAAGTAACGAGGATAATGTATGGCCTTTTTGCATATAATAGCGGAACATTGTTAGTTCCCTGTCCGCCCTTATTGCTTTTTTACATCTTCAACAGGATTTGCAATACCATACATACCCAAAATAGCTTCACCTAATGCGGTAATATCTTCTACGCTATCGTTTAATACTTTATACACTACATCTGTAGGTTCAGCACATTCATATTTTGCTTGTAATTCTTGATTCTTAAACAAGGGAACGCAAGCATAGATGAGTTGTACCATTGCATCCATTACAGTTGATAGCGTTGCATCTTGCTTAATATCGTCCATAATACGCAATACTGTTGGTAGTGGTTGATGAATTACAGTCAACTCACCGCCTAAACCTTTTACATATACATCTTTAGATTGAAAACCCTCTTGCATATTGCGGTTAAGCAAATCTTCAAGTTGTAATTTAGCCATATATTATCCACCTCACATTAAAAGTAAAGGCGATGCATTAAGCACCGCCCATATATTAAAGAATTAAGTCTAAGTAGTTGTAATCAGCAAATTTGAAAGGATAGCTTTCTTCTTGTACCTTTTTGTTTTCAAATCCATGTGTTAATTCGTCCAAAGTAACACCTGTTAATTCGATACGTTCAGCACCATTTACATCTGGGTCTGTTAATTTAGATACAATTTTAATATCTGGTACACTACCATTTTTGATTTTACCAGCAATCTTTTGAGCTACACGGCTATCGATTTTGTGAAGTACTAATGTACCAGCACCTTCAAAACCTACCAAGCGTTGATGTACACCCATTTCGCCATTAATGTCTACCGCTTCATATTTAAGGGAGATTTTAGCTTCAAAAGATTTAACATTTGCATATAATTCGCCATCAATCCATACCTTACCAAATTGGCCACGTAAGATTTGATTATGAATGTCTTTACTTGCCATACTTTACCCCCTTATTCCATAGTAATTTGGAAGGACAAATCTTCCATAGCATCAAGAATTTTAACTTTAGCAGCAATGAATACAGTAGATTTGAAAGACATTTTTTTAACCTTATCTTCATCCCAGTCCTCTGCTTCTGTTTTACCCACAGATAGCCAAGCTTGACGTTGATTTTCAACATCAACATAAGCATGATTATCATACTCTGGATCTAATACTTCGCCATTAACTACTTTAGTTAAAGATTTGAAATAAGAGTTTACAGAAGAAATAAACAAGTATTGGTTATCCAAGTGGTTTTTATACTTGCCTACATAGTATTTTTTAAATGTAGAGTACAAATCTTCTTGAATTAAGTCCATACTTTCAACGATGATGATTTTACGCATATCTTCTGTATCAGTAGATGTGAATGTAGTCAATGTATTAACACCACGACCTACACGCACTACGTTATCTTCATCATCATTAATAAGAAGTAACCAGCCTTCATCAGTCCATTTGTTTACATCTTTTTCTGCAGTAACATAAGAGTTATCTACATAATCTAAATCTTCCAATTCATAGTATGTAATACTACGGTTCATTGGTAAGTTAGCCAAAATAGATGTAATACGTGGTAAGTAATCAGTCATTTTTACATTAGTGCCTGCTTCCGCATCAGTCTCATGTACAAAATTACCTTTCATATTTACAACGTGTTTATCATCTGCCACCGCTACATTAGCAACCACGCATTTAACTTTACGACCTTTAGAAATGACATTACGGCTTTTAGTGTAAGATACTAAATCTGTTTGCCATTCTGCTACAGTAGTACAAGCCCAGTTGTATTTAATACGGTCTAATACTTGTTTAATATCTGCAAATGCAGTTGTTCTAGTTGGAACGTGTAACACTACTACTTTGTTTACGTTTACATAGAAACAACGCTTCAACAATTTAATTGTATCTGCATTGTATTTTTTATCGGTGATGTCTGCTTCAAATTTGAATACATCATAACCGATTTGAGTTTGTTTATCGTCTTTAACGATAATTAAAGCCGTACCACGTTCGGAACGTAATACCGCAGATACTGCTTTTTGTAAAAAGACAATATCGATATTTGGTAAGCCAATCGCCATCTTATGCTCCTTTTACCCATTAAAAATAGCACCCATACATGGTGGGTGCTATAACTATTGTTCTGTTGACTTTTGCAACTCTCCGTTGACTGACAACTCTTCCATGTAAGGTGCATCTGCTTCTGGTCTGTTTTGATAGATCGTTACATCAAAGTTAGTGATATATGACATATCAGCCTTATTGATTGTTTCGACTATATCAGATGCAGTTATACTAAATCCATCAGCTACGCTAACAGGCATTGCTAACATCTCACGCAAGCTTTCTCTTGCTTTGAGTAAGTTAAGATAGCCAATTTCACGCTTTTCATTGAAGTAGTAAATGTAGATATTAAGCGTATCACCCCTTAGGATTTCGCCTATATCTTCATTGTTGAAGTCTACTACCTCGATAAAAAATGATGGTCTAGTAAATCCCTCTGAAATATCCCTATCATTAACATCACATTGAAGCAACTCTCTGCACTTTACTGTTAATGCTTTTACTATTTCAACTGCAGTTATCACTAGCCTAAACCTTTTTCATTAAGCATCTTATCAATAAATTCTTCTGCTAACCCTTGATACTCTGATGGAAAGGCTTTCGCAGTTTTCCCCATTACATTTTTACCTCTAACAAAGGCTTCCCCTGTGTTACCAACTATAAGTTTAGGTTTACCTTGTGCAGAATGACCTAACATCACGTGGCCGTGTTCAACTAACCACGCATGCGGTGCTGTATTCTTAACACGCACTTGCCACTCATCCTTACCATACTTATACGCTCTATCACGTTTAAGGCCTTTGATAAGGTTCTTAGTACCTTGTGTAGTACCGCTTTTATAGTTGTTTTTGGCATTAGCTTTCAGCTTATTGCCAGCACGTTGAAGGAAGTTCTTTGTATCTCTCGGAAAGTCTTTAGTCGCTAGGTCTAGCAACTCTTGAGAAAACTCACTTAAACCTTCTGCTTCAATATCAATGCCCATTAGATTACAACCTCTGTAAATATTTCTAGTCGCTCCTTATTAAGATACGGATCCATAACATACAAGATGTTATATTTCTGCCCCTCAATAATTAGCCACATATCTGGTTCAATATCGTTACGATACCTACACACTACCTTATGTGTAGTTCTAGCAAGTGTGGTTTCTGCCGTTCTACCACTTAATAGACCGCCAGTCTGTGGAATGACACCACAATGCATATTGCCAATAACTGTATCAACAATAGGATATTGACCTAATTCATTCATAGTAGTTGATTTTCTGTTAGCGTGAATTTCTGCTTGATGTTGTAATAGAGTGCTTAATCTACCTTTTCTATACATAATTTCACCTATAATAAGTTCATTGAATACTTATCTAAGATAGCTTGTGCCGTAGGATTTACCACCGCATTTTCAACGGCCGTGAATGTACGATTATCGTAAAATTCACCGCACAAACTCAATACGGCAATAGGCATATCTTCATAATCATCAAGTGTAGTCTTATCAGCTATTCCCATATATGTCATACAATAGGAAATTGCTGCAGATAATACCATGTCTAAGATAGGTTTAGTATCGGCCGTAACATCAACACGAATATAGTTCGATACAATATCAAGATTTAACCCACTAACTTTCATGTTTACTCCTCTGTTTCAGCCTTTTTGCTTTTGGTTTTAGCTTGTTTTACAGGTTCGATGTAACCAGCTTGCAATAGATCATTGATGATTACCTCGTCTGTATACTCAACAATGCTATCAAGTGGGGCAGATACTACCCCACTATAACCAACTAACACCTTGTACTTCATGACTATTAAGCCATTGCCAATGTAGCAATGCGTTGTTCATCAACAATTTTGCCGTCAACTTCAACATAACCAGCTACACCAACTGCGTATTGAGTATAGAAGCGTTCTTGTAATACAGAAATTTCAGAGTTTTCACCACTAATTTTTGTAGCATAACCTTTAAGGTCTGCATAGATTGCAACTTTAGCTTTAGTAGCCATTTTAGGCATATTGTCAGATTCGTAAACAGGACGACCCAACAATGTATAGCCATAACCATTTGTAAGGTCTTTATTAAGCAAGTATTCGCCTTGTTGGTTTTTCAATTTTGCACACGCTTTAAATGTTTCTGGGTTCATGATGAATACACCATTACCACGATATGCTTGCGGCACTTTGAATTGGAGCTCAACCAAATCATCAGCAGTAATTGCAGTTGCACTACCAGCGGTTACTACATTTTTAGCTTGTAACAAACCTTGAATTTTAGCAGTACCATTAATCATTTCGTTTTCTAAGAATACAACGATTGCTTCTGCTACTTTAGTTACAACGTAGTTTACAATGTCAAAGCCAGCGTTATTGATTAAAGATTTAGACACTTTAGTCAATACACCTACTACATTGCCTTTTAATGTAACAGATTTGAATTTACCGCTTGTAGATTCAAGTTCTTGGAATTCGCCTACATATGCACATGTTGTTTTGTTTGTAGACTCATCTTCAACTGCGAATACCAAATCACCTTTTACATCGTAGAAGTCAGAGTTTTGAATGATTGGTGCAATGCGTTTAACAGTACCAATGATACGTTCTGCTATTGTGGATGGAATTACCACACCATTATCACCTTTAGTAAGGTTTACATCTGCACGTGTTTCAGTATCAGAGAATGTAGTTTCACCATTACGCAAGAAGTTAGCGAACGCACGTTCTTCTGCCATTGCCATTGCTTTTTCATCAGCTTTAACAGGTTCTTCTTCGTTAGATACAGACATCATGGAACGTTCTTCTTTTGCGAGTTCCAATGTGCGGTCAATACCAGCTACTTCTTTACGAAGTTCTTCAAATTTGGATGTTTCTTCTTCGTTCAATGCACGAGTTTCTTCATCTGCTGCTTTAACAAGGTTGTTCATTTCTTCAACTAAACCATTACGTTTTTCAATAAGTTTTTTAAAATTCATGCTATCCTCTTTTCTTTGCATTAAAAAAGCACCCACATATGGTGGATGCTAAGCATTTAATTTGTTTAAAATGTCATGATATTTCTGATTGCTGGTTTCTTCATCATCATCAGTCTTACGTTCTTCAATATCATATTCTAATGTACCTGTTGCAGTTTCGTTAGATCTACACTCAAGTAAATCTTCACCTTCATCTGCTCGTACATTGATAGATGTTGCAATATATGCAGGGTTCACAGATAAAATACTAACTTCACTTACATCAATAGCTTTAAGCGTACGGACTTCTGGCATATTTTCTTGTTTATCCCAAGCATCTTCTAGTTTTCTAAAACCAAAAGACCAACCTTTAAGCTGTCTATTTTCTGCAAGTTGTACTACTTCCGCATCAGATACAATAGCCTTTGCATATAAACCAATGCTATCTTCTCTTAATTCAAGCGAGCCATCTTGTTGGTCTCCCAATTTTCTGCGGTGGTTGAAGCGTAATTCTACATTATTATTGCGTTGTAATGCAGAATTGAACGCACCACTTTGTACTTTTTCTAAAAAATTACCCCTTACATCACGAATAGGCTTGCTTAAACGCTCTGTAACATTCACATAGCCTTCAATCGTAACTGCACCATTACGGACTTCAATTTTCATTATTTTCACCCCCTTTCGTTGATTTTAGTGTAGTTAAATCACCAAGCACACCAGTATTTGGTGTATACACTTTCTTCGTTTGTGGATAATAGAACACGTTCGCAAGGTTCATACTTACGAAGTCAATACCCATAGGAGATAAATCTTCACGTTGACGAATTTCATCAACGTTAATCCAGTTGCTATCCAATGCAGTCTTATATGCATTAAAACGTGTAAGCATGTCTGCTTTCAATAGATCATTCATATCTAAGCTGAAATACAGATTACCTTTTTCTATTTCAAGCAACATCGAACGATTAATAGCTTCAACAAAGCAATTCACGATTGGCATAATCGTAGTTTTAACAAAAATATTAAATGCTTTTTCATCTATAAATGTTTTATCAGTAAAGCCAAATAATTTATAAATTAAATCTGCATTTGTTTGTTTGCTTTCGTTGAGTTGGTTTTCTACGGCTGTACTATCAGCACTTTCAAATGTAATGCCCTTATTAAGTACAATTACATCGCTAGTACCAAGCTTTGCCGTCATCTTTCTCCATGCTTTTTTAAGTGCATCAAGTGCTTTTACCGTCAATCTCCCCTCGGATTTAAGGAAGCCTTTACGCACACCCTTACTGATTACACCATTCTCATACACTAACGCATTGTACATACTAGAAATATGCGTAGCATTATCGTCTAACAAGCCTCTACCATGTACCCCATCACTGCTATTTCTAACAGCACGCATGATATTAAAATTATCGTAATAATTTCCATCTACTAAGAATAGTACAGTCCTATCAATTAGTTTTCCGTTATCAAGCACATTTACACGATATTTAGGCAAGTATTGTAATGATGTAGCATTATTTCCATCTTTTCCGATGTAACAATAACAAGCACCTTCCATGATTAGATCATTAATCATAGCTTGCTTTGTTTCAAACGAGCCTAGTATAGAATTAGTATCTACATTCAATAGCTTTGTACGTTCATCGTCCGTGATTTCTTTAATAGTATTGCCATCTCGTTTGTATAACTTGATAGGAATACCAGCAATAATACCACTAATCAAAAATAACGCACTTGCTACCGCTGGCACGCTTAATGCTTGTTGCCGTGTTACTCGTGTTGTTGTATCGAAACTAGGAAGCCCTAAATCTACATCATCAGCCGTATCAATGAATGAGTTTTCACTCACTACAGACTCTTCACGTACCTCTAAACCAAAGATATTTTTAATTAATCCCAATTTTTCACCCCCTTTCTACATTTGCACTACCCAATCAAGGGTACTATTAAGCATATAATTTTGATGCAACAAGTACATTGCATTGATGCCAGCTACTACCATATCAACTTTCCCTCTCGATTTTTTCTTGTTTACATATCGGTTCATGTTCGTATCATACACACATCGTGAGTTTTCAAAGTTGATTTCTAGTAATTTATTGCCTTTTTCATAAACAAGATTGCCATCAGCAACTAATTCTGCAAGCCATTTAGTCGCTGGATGTAATACGCTTGAATGTTGTTTAATCTCAACCATCGTATATCCAGCATCTTCTAACTTTTGTGCAGTTGATAAGGCATTATACCTATCATATCCAATACCCATCACAGTAACCCCATATTTAGCTTCTATTTGCATTATGTAGCGTTCAATAGCCCCATAATCTACAGTTCTATTGCCACACGCTAGGCAATATCCAGCGTTAATAAAATCACGGTATGGAATGCGTTCCAGTTTAGACTTTTCATCTATTCTATCTTCTGGTACAAAAGCCACCGCATCAAGGTATACCTTTTCTGTTTCTTCATCAAAGGCCACCATAGATACAGCACAGTTATCGGTAGTCATGGCTAAATCGACACCAAGAAATACTTCTCTACCGCTCCAGTCGATATGATCTACAGCACCTTTTTGTAAATCAGCAACGTTTACAAAGCTTTCACTACCAGCACCGCTATAAATGATATTGCAATGCTTTGTTATGAAGTTCTCACGCTTACTTTCAATCTCTATGGCTACTTGCCGTTTAGCTTTCAAGTCATCCATGATTTCTTCCATTTCAATGGCCAATGGATTGCTTTGCTCTAATACTTCATCATTGGTTGCCCAACCTTTTGTATCGTCTGGCTCATATAGTAATGCAAATACTTTATCATCATCTACTGCTCCATTTAATACACGCTTTGCATAGTCCACTTCATCTTCAAATGGATTGTTAAGTGTAGGATATTTAGTTGAAATAATGAAGCCTAACTTGTTGAGTATCGTTAATTGCCCTGACCTCATAGCTTCAATAGCATAGGTATTTGGCAATGCTCCTGTTTCATCTACAAGAAACACACTAGGCAACTTACCATCTAACCGCCCTGTTGAGTAGTTAAGAGGTGTATACCTGTTTTCAGTAATATTACAGTGGATGTAATCACGCAATATTTTAAACTTTTCTTTGCCGTTCATCTTCCCTAGTAGTGCTGGACTACTTCTGATTATTTCTTCAATAGCCGTTTTAATCTCACGAGATAGCGAACCATCTGGAGCGACTGAATAGAATTTAGAGAATTTAGGTTCAATGAAGAAAAGCAAAATAAAAAGAACAGCAATTAGGAATGTCTTGCCGTTCTTTCTGCATATTTCTAGTATTGCGTTTTCATATCTTCGTTTGTCTTTATTATCACGTTCTACAGTGCCTAGAATAGCTATGATGAATAGCCATTGAAAGCCAGCCATCGCATCATACACAGTAGAGTTTGCTTTTAGGCCTTTAGGCATTACCATTAACTTCAATAGTTCGCCTATAGTATGCACTTTGTTGTCGTCAATCATGTATCGGCTATCTTTACCATTAGCAATAACAAGAAATTCCTTTACTTGTAGTTTGACATATTTAGGTGCATTGACTTTACCCTCTGCTACATCCATTGCGTACTTGTAGGCTGGATGTTTTTTATTCATCAACTACTACCCCCTTGCAGTACATTAAGCAATGGATCTTGCTCTTCTTCTTTTTGATTAGCTACAAGTACTCCCAGCTTTGCCCTAGATTGTGGAGATAGACATAATTCATCACACAGTTTTAAATAGGTTCTCACCAGCTTCTCTTGTGTTGCCACAAATTCCCTATCAATTGCAAGTGTTGGTCTTTTGGCCACACGCTTATTTGCCGTATGTAACATATCAATAGCTACACTAGCTTGAATAATTGTTTGTGTATCTAATCGGCTTAATACTTTAGCTTGCCTTAATGCATCAACAATAAAGTGAAATGCTTCTAATTGTGTTTTAGTTAGATAGCTTGGCGGTTCTATTTCCGCATCATCAATGAACGCATTTTCTACAGCTATGCGTTTTTCTTTTTCTGCCTTTGTTAAATGCTTCTTTGTAGTCCTTGCTGATACAGCCTTTCTCATGTGTCTACCTCCTTTCCTCTCTATTGCAGCATCCTTGTATAGTTACAATATAAATAAATATATATTCACGTGCGCACGCATGTCCCATTAGGGAAAATTGTGTAAATTGTGGTGAGCAGTACGGTCTTGGACTTTTTCGCCAAAAAATTATTTTATGGTAGGGGGGGTACTAATTATTTTTTTCAAGTACTCCCTCTTATATTCTCCATGGTCTGCTTTGTTATGATGCATCTTACATAATGTAATTAAATTATTAGGTGATGTTCTCTTATTCCATGCTTCGTGTAATGGTTCAATGTGATGCACATCTAAGCGTTGCCCTACACTAATATAATTATCTTCGTGCAAGCATAATCTACATAGATGTTTATCACGATCTAATATATCTCGTCTGCAGTCTTGCCATTCAACACTGCTTCTGAACTTCCGTTCTTTCCTTCTGCTATCAGATGCATTTGCATGCTCCTGCTTGTAGTTGCGCTTTGGTTTATGTGGACAATCTCCTTCATGTATTCCTCCACAATAGCTACATGCTTTTAGCATTGCATCACCTCTATCTTAATACCGTATTGTTATTACGCTTCAACTTCCCATGTGTCCTTCTACATAATCCACAATTAGTTTTTCTTGCATCATTCTGTGTTATGTAGCTTTGACATATTCCCTCATATTCAATTGTTTCTGCAGTGCAGATGCCATATTTATTATTTAAGCATCTGTCCCTATTGCAACATATTCTAGTCATACATTATATCCCATTGCTCTACGATTAATTGCATATGCTTCATCATATGTAATACCTTCACGCTCTGCTACTTTATTTAAGCAATCATCTTTAGTTGGATATTGTCCACTATGTGTATTGATATGGCATTGTGTACAGAGTTGTATTAAGTTCTCCTTAATATCTCCGCCACCACTTCCACGTGTATTAATATGATGTGGTTCTATATTTGTTCTTTGTCCGCATATTTCACAATATGGCTTACGAACTTCTTGTATTGTTTTCTTGGATGTAATTCTTTTATGTTTCATCAAATACCCCTTATAAACTAAAAAGGATCGCATCATACTGTGTTGTGCGACCTGTGTATGATGTAGTCCTTAATAGTGTGTAGTTTTTCTAGGAGGCTTGTTGAAAGTGTTCTCTTCATCCATGCCCACGTATAGTATCCCATAAATTGATAGTCAAATACTATCAACCTTTTTAAAAATTACTTCAAAATTTCTAATTGCACGCTTATGCAGATTGTGAATATTTTGCACCGAACACCCTATTAATTCTGCTACCTTTTCCCATGTGTAACAATTAATGTATCTATCAATCAGTACCGCCTTTTGCTTGGCACTAGATATTGCATTAATAAGAAATCTTGCTCTTTCCCTTTCTCTTAGGTAACCGCTCCACTCCCTCATTAGTTCATTTGATAGTGCATCAATGTTTGCTATCTTATCTTCAAATGTGATTGGTTGCCCTCCGCTTACAATGTCTTTGCTATAGTCTAGTGCTTGCAGATACATTATATCTTGTTGCAGCCTTAACACTTCTCTTTCCTTACATTTGATATTCAAATCAGTATCACGTATCTGATTTAAATATTCCCTTCCTGTCATCGGCTATTATCTCCCTGTTCCTTTAATTTATCTGTCCATTCTTTCCATGTATATATTGGTATCCCTTTTGCTATTGCAAATGACCATTCACCAATGCAGCCTTTAGATGTTTCCCATTCTCCACATAATACTAAGGCATCACATTTATTTAGCATGTCCAAACATATTTTCAAGCCTTTTGAATACTGTGTATCAAAGTACAACATGCTGAAATTGTGAAGAGGTGATAGATATGTGTTGTTCTTATCTAGCATTACTAAGTTTTCCATAATTGTATCAATGGAATACTTATTAGCTTCCTTTCCTGCATATGGATGCGCTACATAAATTAATTGGTTTTTAATCATCCTCTTCTCCTTCTTGTACTAGATCATTGATGTGAAATGTTTCACCCTCAACCGCATCAGCTTCCAATTCTTCTTCCCACAGTTTCCCCTGCGCTCTTGCACCTCTTACAAACAGTTCTATTTCTTCTACTAATGGAATTAGTTTATCTTGTGTTTCCTCTTCTACTGGAAGCCATGAAGTGCTAATTTTACATTCATCACCTTTTTTGTTAGTAATTAAAAGCACATACTTTACTTCTGTAATAACTCTAGGCATTTCTTTATGCCATTTAAAGCTAATAGATTTAATCTTCATCCACTCTTCTTCAAATAGCTTAAATACTTTAAACACTTCAAATACTAATGCTCTTGCATTTACATATGGTTCTAATATCTCTGGTCTGAAATCGTCCTCTGTGCTTAATTGATATGTTTCAGTAATACCAGCATTATTTGCTTTCTCATACTTTACTTTCTTTTTATCCCCAAACCCAATGCTTAGTATCCTCATTTTTGTTTTCCTTTCCTACAGCTTGCTCTTCGAAGTTCAAATCTTTGTTTTTCTTCACATTCCCAATCACCGCATATTACCTTACGTGTATCATTTGTATAGAACTTCTTTCCACACTGTATACAGTATCTTGTGTATTTAAATTCTTTCTCTAATCGTTCAAGGCGCTCTAGCTCTATTTGTTCCTTTGTCTTTCTAGGCTTTACTGGTTTGCCTGCTCTACAATCTGGACACCATGTGCTATGGCTATCTGGTGTAAATAACCTATCACATCTATGACACTTTCTTTGCATTTCATATCCTCCTAGCTTATTTTCTGAACGTTTTCACGTTCTTTTTGTTTATATTCTCTGTACCATTCCCTAGCATATTTCCATTCTTCGTCATTTTCACATGGTTGCACGCACTCTTTTATTACATACCGCTTTATCTTGCTTGTATTAATTTCTATTACTTGGTTTGTTTCGTACCTCCTGTTACAAATAGTTAGCCAGTTCATTTTTTCTATGTGATCACTTACAATTGGCTTTAATGATTTAAAAGGTTTATTGTACATAGCTAATTCATGTTTTCCATATATCTGTGTCCAACCACTTACTTTATTATCATCAGCCATTGTTATATTTAGCCTTACCCATAAATCTAACTTCATTTATTAATCCCTCACAGTACAGCTATATCCTTTTAGCTTTCTCATTCTGTGCCTAATGGTTCTTACGTTATCCCCAATATATTTATAGGCATCTCCTTGCATGTTCTTTTGCTCGTTATATTTATCTAGCTGCACTCGCCATTGAATGTAACTTTCACATTTACTGTGGCATCCTACTTCTCTAAATTGGCACTCCCTGCATGGTGGTTTCATAATAACTCCTCGCCCATTGATTAAATGCTTTGTTTTTCTTTAATTCATCTCTTCTTATTCTTGCCTTTATCAATGCATCAGATGATATGAATACATAACCCCAATGTGGGATGAACACTTTCCTAACTTCTTTTGAGCGCCCTTTTACAATATGATCATGTGCTTTGCATACATTTCTATATCTTTCATTCATGCTCATATCCCTCTAATCTATTGCCTATTACTTTTACTTTCCCATTATTCAATACAAATGCTAAGTCAAAATCTAATACCGCATCACGTTGTGTTGTGTCCTGCTGGTTAATTGCCTTGCATCTCCATTGGTATTTATCAACGCTGTAATATACTTCCCCTACCATTGGTGTATCTTGTATTGATTTGCAATCAAACTCTATATGGTCCTTTTTCGTATATTCTTTGCCCTAGTATATCTTTTGCTTCGCTTCCTCTGCATAGTGTTCCGTCCTCAATTGGTACCCATGCATATGTATCATTTTCTACTGATAGTAATCTTATTTGTGAGTAGCTTTGCTTTATTTCATCACTGCTTACCCATTCTGACCTGTTTAAGTTCTTTCGTAGGCCTTTATATACTAATGGCTTTATGCTACCTCCTCACACACTGCATTGATGCCCAGCTTCTTTAGTAACTCGTGTATCATCAATCTTCCCTTTTGTGTCCACCGTGTAGATGCTTTGCACTCCAATCTTCCGTCTGTAGTCATGTATGTATGTGTCTTAGTCTTTGTGTACCCTTTTCGCATTAAATCACTGTACAAAATCCATTGACCATTTACGCTACGTTGAATGTGTGCATCATGTAGTATCTTGTTTAAAGCTTTAGCACTTAATCCATAGTCTGCAGCAATCTGTGTTACTGTCATTGCATTTGTACTGCTTAGTATTTTATCCACATAGTCAGCCTTTGGCTCATATTCCGCTATTTGTTGTTTCTGTTGCTCAATAATTGCCTTTGATTGGTTATGTGCTTCTACTTCATCTGCATACAATCTCAATGCTTCTGGTAATGTCTTTGGAATATGTAGATCATAGCTTCCTGTTTTTCTAATTTGTGGAAGTACTTCGCTAGTTACCCAGCGTTTAAATTTCTTCGCACTTGGCATCTTTGATTTCAATATCAAGGAATATAGTCCAGACTCATTGATTAAATATGTTTCCCTCTTTTGGCCTGTGTCGGCAATTTGCCAACGCAGCTTATCTTCTTCATCAATATGTTTTCTGATTGCATCTGCAGTATCTTTATATCCAAGTGCAGTTGCTACGCTCTTGGCCACAAAGTACACTTCATTTTCAATAATGATAGTTCTTAGTTCCCCAAACTCATTACTGTTAAATAGTGTTGTTACATGGTTCATAACTTCGCCCCCCTAGTTTTAGGTAAGGGCGGATATACCGCCCACCTATTTTATTTGCTTACCGCATCAAGTCTTGCTGTTAATTCTGCAATTTGTGCTTTCATAGCTTCAATTTCTCCGTCACGTTTTGCTTGTGGTTCATATTCACTATGTTTACCAAATTTGAAAGATGCGCTTACGTTGTACATGTTTTCACTGCCAAATGTACCTGCAATTCCAAGTAATACTTTTTCATTTGGTCTGTAGTATGCACCTAATGCCACTGCATTGGCATTTTTATAGTGACCATATGCTACAGATGTGCTAAATTTATCATCTTTGTTAAATTCCATTGGATGTAGTCCAGCTAATGCAGCCGCACCTGCACCTACTTTATTAATTCGTCCGTCTAATTGCTTAATGTCTGATTTTAAATTTGTTAATGTATTGCTTGCTTGATGCTCTAACTTATCAATGCGCTCTTCATGATTTTTCAATACACGATCATTAGCCTTGATAGCATTTTTATTATTTGCAATGTCCGCATCATGTTGTGCAATGTGTTGTGTATTATTTTTGATTGCATCCTTATGATTTGCTAGTGTGTTATGTACTGCAGTATTGAATTGTTGTTGCGCATCTAGTGCTTTATCAATATCTTCACCCATTGTATTAATGGCATCATATGCAGCATGTAGCTGTGAACCATTTACTGCATCAGTAGAAGATGCATCTACTCTGCCTGCAGCAACATTCTGTACTTGGCGAACATAATTTTTTACTCCACCAAATCCTGCACGTTGTTTACTACCTACACTCACTACTGATGTTGCATCTGTACCTGCAAATACATATGTTGTGTTGTTTACCATTGCTTGCAGTTGATTAACTGCATCGTCTGTTACACTATTTGTTCCTAGTGCAACGCTATTTGGCTTGTCAGCCACAATATTATTGCCAATGCCTACCGCATCAACTGCAGTAACCTTTGTATGTGTCCCAATGGCCATGGAACCCTGTCCTGCAGTTTCAGAATTTGCACCAATGATAGTTTGTTCCATATCACCAGCCATTTTGTTATTGTAGCCAATCACAGTTGATTGATTTCCTTTAATGTCTTTGTTATTAGCACCTACAACCACTGTATTTTCACCAGTGATATTGTTTGTGCGACCAATTGCAACGCTAGATACACCACTTACATATGCACCATTGCCAATTGCAATAGTGTCATATGCTGATGTTCTTGCTTGGCTACCAATTGCATACGTGTATTCAGTCAATGCTTCTGCATAACTACCAAATGCAAATGTATTTCTTCCTTCTGCTTTTGAATTATTTCCCCCAGCAAATGAATTTGTTCCATTTACTGTGTTGTTTTCACCAAATGCAATTGCATTGTTAGAATTTACAGTGTTTTTATATCCAAATACTGCAGCACTATTTGCTGTTGCCACATTATCTGTACCACCTACTAAATTATTTGTTCCATTTGCATATGCACCATTAACTACTGCGCTTAATACCATTACTGCTAACATTACTTTTTTCATTGTTTTCTACCTCGTTTCGTTTTAATTCCTAATTTTTTACAAATATTTCTAATTAAGCTTTGACTTACTTCTAATTCCTCTGCTATTTGCCTTTGGCTTAGTCCTCTATTAATCAATGGTTGTAACGTGTCTGCATTTATTTGTTCCTTTAATCCCAATACTTTTAATGCATTTCGCTTATCCATTGCGCCGTATACTACCGCACCTAGTGCCAGCCAATTTATGCAGTTCATCGGAACACCTGCCATGCTTGCACTTTGCATGTTGTTCCCCTCCTATTTTGCATAAACCTTTGACGGACTATATGCAGGGCAATCTTCACATTCTTCTTTTTTCAGCCAATATAAAGTGCCTGCTGTTTTGCCTTTGAATACTTTAATTGATGTTTTCCCTTTGGGGCATGTTGCTTTTACCCATAGCGCACCGCTTTTTGCTGGTCCAAATGAGTGGCTGCATATCTTTCTTGGTCTACCTCTTCGCATTTATTTCCTCCTAGAATGGAATATGTTCATCATCATCTGCAAACCCATTTTCAAAATTGCTTGGTGTACTTTCATTCTCTTTCAAGCCATACGTAAGGACTTTGGCCACAATCTCTGTAATGTATCTTTTCCCTCCGTCTTTTTCGTATGATCTAGTTCTTAGTTCACCATTTACTGATACAAAATCACCTTTCTTTAATCCACTGTATTTTTCCGCATCAACCCAGCATACAATGTTGTGATATTGTGTACTCTGTTGCTCGTTTACATATTTATTGGTTGCCATTCTAAATGTGAGTACTGGCTTTCCTGTTTTTGTGTATCGTAGTTCTGCATCTGCTACTACGTTACCGCTCAAAAATACTTCATTTACGTTTATCATTTACTTCATCCTCCCATTTCTCACATTCTTTACTAATTACGCATAATGCCATTATTGATACTCCTAGCATTGCCCCTATCACAATGCCTATTCCTAGTAGTTCCATGTTTTACCTCAATTCTTATTAATCTGTAAAATCTGTAAGGATAACCTTCATCTGATACAGCTTCAACTACACTGTCTGTTTCTACGTAATATCCTTTTGGCGGTTGGATGTAATCTCTCCATTCGCTTGGCTTCAATATTTCTGTTTTTACTTTTGGCTTTTCTAAATTTTTGCTACTATTCCACCTGCGCTTAAATGCATCTTCTTTATCTGAATAGCAAGCACTCCTTTTTTCTTTCACAAAGTAGCTTGCCAATCTTACTGCATCTTCTGCTCTTCCTTGATATAGCATCAACTTATGCATGCCATGTGTCCAAAGTTCATTCAATTCATCTGAATATAGTTCTGCATTATTGATGATCATGTGGAAATGTATTCTTGTTTTCCCCTCCGCTATGTAAATGTATTTCAATTCTTTATCCAGTTTTTTATATCTACGTTTAAGCCGTCTTATAAAATTCTGAATATCTTTCTTCGCATCTTCCCATGTAGCAGGTTGTTCTTTGTAAGTTAATGTGATGTAACAATCATTTGTAGTGAAGTTATTATCAATCAACATACGCAGCATTGCTTCTGCTTGTTTTTCATTTTGCTTTTTCTGCGCTTCTGGTGTGATGCTTTTCTTTTTTACACGCTTGCCATTCTTTCTATAGGTTCTTGATGTGTGATAATCAAGTACCTCTATCATATTTTTAGATATGACCTTCTTACGCTTCCTCATCGTAATTACTCCCCATGGTTGATTTGTTAATATGTTATATCTAGTTAATAAGAAAAGCCTTGAAATAAGCTTTTCTCTAGTCTTTCATGCCCATGTGTGATATAATTACGTTAGGTTTGGTGCGTAATTACGTGCTTGATTAGGCTACTTTAATTAGTGGCCTTTTCTTTTTGCCTAGGATAATTGCAATGCATGTCACCTTGTTCAATCTCTAAATATTGGCATTCATCGCAATGTTCCATACATATAATCCCTTTGGCCTGTCTACAGTGTATGTAGGCATGGCCTTTTTTATTGCACTCATCACATATGCTGCAGTGTTTACTCATTATTCATCACCGCATCAAGCAGTATTTCTCTTGCCCTTAATGCAAGATATACTTTGTTTTCTTTAATTGGGCCTTTACCTGTTATGCGTAATACATATTCCCCTGTCTTTCGCTTAACAAAAATAGCGCATCCATTAGCAAGAATAGTAAAGTCTAAACTTGCGCTTTTATTGCTTACGCTAATTGATGTAATTCGTTCCCTTAACACTTGCATTTCTTCATCATCAAACATTAAATATGTTTTTAGTAGATCTAGTGCTTTTTCTTTTTTGTCTTTCATGTTTTATCACCTCCTTAACCCTGCCTAACATCCAAATTGTGATGCCAGTTGTTATTGTTAAAACTATATTGATTAGTATTTGCCAGCCTTCTGCTTGCTCAATTCCTCCATATAGTCCTAACCCCAATATCCCCAAACACCATTGCACGGTTGTAATTAGATTTATAATGTTCATCTTCTATGCCCCCTTTAGCCACTTCATGTGCTGCCCTTTCATCCATGCTTCAAACTTTTCTACATGTACCAGCGTTTGTTGTGGTCCTAGTTGCATACAGATTTCATTAAATCTACCTTCATTGCGGATCATATCTATTCTTCTATAGATATACATTTTGCTTCGTCCCCATATCTTAGCTAATGTGCTAATAGGCACATACTTTGGTTGAACACTTTCCATTCCTACTACTCCTTCTAATCACGTCTTATATTTAAATAATCCACGTTAACTTTTATTCCTAGTTCTCCTAACTCTTTAATCCCTTGTTCTACTTCATCCTTCGCTTTTAATACTCGTTCATATACTTTAATAAATTTTTCGTCTCGCATTTTTTCTATATTTGCTTCAATTGCAATTACCAACATTAACATTTCCTCCTATTTCATCTTTTTTTTCAGAATTGATATAATCACCTTGAAAGGAGGTGAAATTATGAATAAAACAATTAAAGAGTTGCAGGCTTTAGAATTTGCAATCTATCAAACACTTACAATTGATAGTTTTTATGAAGTAGAATTTCTTTGTAAGTTCCACGGTGAATTGATTACATGTAAATCACTAACTTATATGGATAGTCCATATATGCCTATCATTCCACCAGATTACAAAAACACTTTTAAGCCACGTCCACTTGAACCAATCGAATATGATAAGTTGCTTGAGTTATTAGACCTACCACAAACTCATAGCATCCGTACTTCATTAGTCGATTGGCATACTAATGATACGGCTTACTTCTTGAACCGATTTTTATATATAGACTTCATCTCTCATTTTGATGAAAAGCAGTTTTCAAAGCTTCCTAACATGTTAAATAATGTTGTTTTCTTGAACTCTAACCGTTGTGTTCCATTCTTATTTGTTGATGAATGTGAACCTATTACTGTTCTTTATGCAGCGGTAACTTTGAAAGATAAGTAGCTTCATACTCTAATACAGTAGAAACATTAAGAAGGATTTCATTTGCTCCTGCATATGTAAGTCCTTCTTTTTCTTTTAATAAAGCAACTACTTCCATTACAGTTGGATCTTGATATAAATCTTTAACTGTCCGTAGTTCCCAGTCATTCATTGGTTGTCTTAAAGTTTTCATGTGATTTCACCTCGGCTAATTTATAACTTGTCGCATATCATGCGACTACATTAGTAAAAAAAATATCATTTATATCATCATATGTTAAAGATAGCGCCTTAGAAATTTTTTCAACATCTTTTACTGTGAAGTTTTCCCCAGACTTATTAAGCTTTCTATATACTGTAGATTTATCAATCCCAAGTACATTTGCTAACTCCATAATGGAAATATCTTTTTCCACTAATTTAGCTTTCAACTTTCTGATATTCACCATATCTATTCCCCCTTTTTTTATTTGTCGCTTATATGCGACTTCCTTTATCTAGATATTACCCCATTAAAAATTGCATGTCAACAATATTTTTCGCATTTTATGCGAATTTATGTTTTGTTTAAAAATATTTGTTGCATTTTTGCGAATTGTATTGTATTATGTAAACAAAGGAGAAAGTGAGGTTATCACATGAGAATTGGAGAACGTATTAAACAACGTAGATTAGAACTAGGTTATACTGCAGATGCACTAGCTAAATTGTTAAATAAAAATAGAGCAACTATATATAGATATGAAAATGGTGATATTGAAAATATGCCAATTGATGTTCTTGAACCTTTGGCCAAAGCATTAAATACTACTCCTGCATATCTAATGGGTTGGCAAGAGTCGGATAAAGCATCTACACCTTCTCACGCTACTCAAACAGATGATTATTATTTAGATGCAGAAACTGCAGAATATGCGGAAATGCTTCGCACTCGTCCAGAAATGCGTATGTTGTTTTCTGCATCACGTGGTATCTCTAAAGAGGAAATGCAAGAAGCGGTGAATTATATAGAATTTATTAAATCTAGAAATAAAAAATAATACTATTAGGGGTTGTTAGTTTGATTATTAATATTATTGAGTGTGATATTCCTAATGTGAAAGCTATTTCATCTACTGGGGAAGATGAAGGTGTTCATAATATTTATATCCGTAAAAATATGTCTATTGAAGATATGCGCAATGAAGTAAAGCATGAATTGCTGCATATCATTAATGATGATTTTCACATAGATCATCATGTTAATTTAATTGAACATATGGTAAGGCGGAAAGAACTTACTGATGAATTACTTGAAGAAATAGATTTCTATCATCATGTTCTTTAATTGCATAAAAAAATAAGCCCCCACCGCAGTGAGGGCCATTAAAAACTACATACCTTAGAGGTACTTCATTTTTACT
>OGKM01000267.1_pt1 | contig 31141 bp, 27 predicted proteins | sample 1572501 | NCBI WGS metagenome assembly OGKM01 (sample SAMEA2582154, study PRJEB24529) | metagenome | biome: Human gut stool | place: China | collected 2011
AGCAAGGCCGAACAGCATACGGCTGTTGCAGTAGACGCAGCTGTTGTAGACCGACAGCGCGGCGGTGAGCACCACCAGATTGAGGGCGTTGGCCACAATATTGCTGTCAATGGCGTGAAAGATCAGCACAAAGGGGCTTCCCCCTTCCACGACGTTCCGCCACGGGTAGAGTGACAGCAGGACCGCCAGCGACCCCACGTAAAACAGCAGAATACGGTAGATCACCTGGTTGGTGGCTTTGGGAATGGTTTTATGCGGTTCGTCGGCTTCCGCCGCGGTGATCCCCACCAGCTCAAGCCCGCCGAAGGAGAACATGATCACCGCCATGGCCATCACCAAGCCCGTGATGCCGTTAGGGAAAAATCCCCCGTCCTGCCACAGGTTGGCCACCGTCGCCGCCGGGCCGCCGTGACCGCTAAATAACAGATAGCAGCCAAAGGCGATCATGCTGATGATGGCGGCCACTTTGACAATCGAGAACCAGAACTCCAGCTCGCCATACACTTTGACGTGCGTCAGGTTGATGGCGTTGATCGCCACGAAGAAGATCGCCGCCGACAGCCAGGTGGGTACCTCCGGCCACCAGTACTGAATATAGATCCCCACCGCCGTCAGCTCCGCCATGCTTACCAGCACGTACAACACCCAGTAATTCCAGCCGGACATAAACCCGGCGAAGGGCCCCCAGTAACGGTTGGCGAAATGGCTGAACGACCCCGCCACCGGCTCCTCTACCACCATTTCGCCAAGCTGACGCATGATAAAGAAAGCGATAACCCCGGCGATGGCGTACCCCAGCAGGACCGACGGGCCTGCCATACGGATCGTTTGCGCGATACCTAAAAACAGTCCGGTGCCGACCGCCCCCCCGAGGGCGATCAACTGGATGTGGCGGTTTTTTAACCCGCGTTTTAACTGATGCTCTTGCTGCGTTGTCATCTCTGACCTGCCCCTGTCTGTAAAAAGTCACGTTCGCCGGTAGCAACTTTCAGGCCAGCGGAGCGCCTTGCAGCGTCAGACAAAAATTAATTAATTGAAATATATTCAAATATTCTTTTCAAATCAGTTCCGGTAGCTGGTCATGTCGGCGCCGACCTGGCGCATCACACGCGAAAACTGGCCAGATAACGCACAGATCATGAGAAAAAGAGCGGATTAATGCATGAACCCGACCCGTTTTGGTGCATCCGGTTTGCCGCCGTCCGCTCAGGCTTCACGCCAGGCAAAAAACTGTTAGGCTGGTAGCCACTTTTACGTTCCGCTAGTGGCCACTATGTACAACATCGACGACTATGATCTGAAAATACTTACCCTGCTGCAGGCCAATGGCCGTTTAACCAATCAGGAGCTGAGCGAGCTTATCGGCCTGTCCGCTTCCCAGTGTTCGCGCCGCCGTATCGCCCTTGAACAGGCACAGCTTATCCTCGGCTACCATGCGCGTCTGGCGCCGGATGCAGCCGGGCAGGAGATGCTTGGCCTGATTGAGGTGCGTCTGCTGAATCACACCCCGCAATGCGTGGAGAGCTTTCATCAGATGCTCAGTGAAGTGGACGCCATTCTGGACGCCTGGAAAACCACCGGCGACGCCGATTATCTGCTGCGGGTAACGGTCCCGGACCTGCCCGGTCTGAGCCATTTGATCAGCCATATTCTGGCGCAAAACAAAGGGGTGGCCCATCTGAAAACCGCCGTCGTGCTCAACCGCCTTAAAGAGAACGGCCAGCTGATGCCGGGCACGACCCCGCTGCGCTGAACCGGGGCACAGTGCCCTGCGCTGGTGCAGACGCGGGGCCAGACAATGCGCGACAAGCGGCAAATTCGCACAATTCACGCATTCGGAAACCATAAAACGCACGACCCGTGCAATTTCCTCTTCCTGTCAGAACAACAGGTTAGGCTAAACCACGGCTATTTTTTCCGCAAACGCTCGCCAGGGCACGCTCCTCTGGTGCGATTTTTGCAAACAAGAGCTTATCCTTGTTAACGAAAAGATAGTGCTTATTTATGGATAACGTCCTTTCCCCTGAAAAACTGACCCACACCTGGCTGGAGGATGCCCTGGCGCTGCTGTTCGGCACGCTGATGATCTCCTTTGGCATTATCCTCTTTCGCCAGGCTGGCGCCCTGACCGGCGGGACGGCGGGCATGGCCTTTCTGATCCACTACGCCACCCACTTGCCGTTCGGCGTGGTTTTCTTCGCCATTAATCTGCCCTTCTACTGGCTCTCCGTCCGGCGGATGGGCGCCGCCTTCACGCTGAAAACCTTCTGCGCGGTCGGACTGGTGTCGCTGTTCTCCGACCTGCACGGCTACTTTATCCATGTCGATCGCCTGAACCCCTATTACGCCACCCTCTTCGGCAACATCATGGTCGGCATCGGCTTTGTGGTGCTGTTCCGCCATAAAGCGAGTCTCGGCGGCGTCAATATTCTGGCCCTCTATCTGCAGGATAAAAGCGGCATCCGCGCCGGTAAATTCCAGATGGTAGTGGACGCCTGCATCGTCACCGCCTCGCTGTGGGTGGTTAGCCTGCCGATGCTGCTGGTCTCTGTCCTCGGCGCCGTGATTTTGAATTCGATTATCGCCATGAACCACCGCCCCGGACGCTATGCGGTGTAATGGCTTCACCTTTAACGGTCATTTCAGGAGTAACCACTGTGTTCCAGAACGTTGACGCCTACGCGGGCGATCCTATCCTGTCCCTGATGGAAGCCTTTCAACAGGATCCCCGGGCAGACAAAGTTAACCTCAGCATCGGGCTGTACTATAACGAGCAGGCCATCATTCCTCAGCTGGAGGCGGTCCGTCAGGCCGCTGACCGGCTGCAGAGCCAGTTGCAAAAGGCCAGCCTCTATCTGCCGATGGAGGGACTGGCGCCCTATCGCCGCGCCGTCCAGACCCTGCTGTTTGGCGAACATCATCCGGCGTTGCGTGCCGGACGCATCGCCACCATCCAGACGCTGGGCGGCTCCGGCGCGCTGAAGGTGGGCGCAGATTTCCTCAAGCGCTACTTCCCCGACTCCGCGGTCTGGGTCAGCGATCCGACCTGGGAGAACCATGTGGCCATCTTTGCCGGGGCGGGCTTCGAGGTGCATACCTATCCCTGGTTCGACAGGGCCACCCGCGGGGTCAATTTCCCCGCCATGCTTGCCGCCCTCCAGCAGCTCCCGCCGCGCAGCATCGTGCTGCTCCATCCTTGCTGCCATAATCCGACGGGGGCCGATCTCACCCCCGAGCAGTGGGATCGGGTGATTGAGGTGGTGATCGTCCGGGAGCTGATCCCGTTCCTCGATATTGCCTACCAGGGCTTTGGCCGCGGGCTGGATGAAGATGCCTATGCCATTCGCGCCATCGCCAGCGCCGGGCTGACGGCGCTGGTCAGCAACTCGTTCTCGAAGATTTTTTCGCTGTACGGCGAGCGCGTCGGCGGCCTGTCGGTGGTCTGTGACAACGCCGATGCCGCCGGGCGCGTGCTGGGCCAGTTGAAAGCCACCGTGCGCCGCAACTACTCCAGCCCGCCGGGGTTTGGCGCCCAGGTGGTGTCGCAGGTGCTCAACGATCCCGAGCTGAATGCCCTGTGGCAGGAAGAAGTGGAGGCCATGCGCACCCGCATCAGCGCCATGCGCGTCGCGCTGGTGAAGGCCCTGCAGGCAGCCCTGCCGGCGGGGGATTTTTCCTATCTGCTGACCCAGCGCGGCATGTTCAGTTACACCGGCTTTAGCGCCGATCAGGTAGACGTTCTGCGTCAAGAGCATGGCATCTATCTGATCGCCAGCGGTCGGGTCTGCGTGGCCGGGCTCAACCACGGCAATATTGCGCGGGTAGCCAGCGCCTTCGCCGCGGTCTGCGCACGCTAGTCGGGTCAACCCCGGCGCGGTAGAGCGATTAATCGCGACGCAGCCGGCGAGCCAGGCGGGTCCCCAGCGTCTGAATAAGCTGGACAATAACAATCAGCACCAGGGCGGTGGTGAGAGTGGCAAAGGCGTCGAAACGCTGATAGCCGTAGGTGATCGCCAGGTCGCCGATCCCGCCGCCGCCCACTGTACCCGCCATGGCTGTGGCGCCGAGCAGACCGATGGTCGCCGTGGTGAGGGCCAGAATCAGCGATGCCGCCGCCTCCGGCAGCATAAAGTGCCAGACAGTCTGCAGCGGGGTTGCGCCCATGGCGTCCGCGGCCTCGAGGATCCCCTCATCCACCTCCAGCAGTGAGCTCTCCACCAGCCGGGCAATGTAGGGGGCGACAAAAACGATCAGTGGCACGATGGCCCCCGCGGTGCCGATAGTGGTGCCCACCAGCAGTCGGGTAAAGGGCAGGATCACAATCAGCAAAATGATAAACGGCAGCGAACGCAGCACGTTAATCAGCGGATTCAGCGCCTGATGCACCACCGGGTTGGCCACGATGCCGCCGGGACGGCAAACCACCAGCAAAATCCCTAACGGTACGCCGATCAGCGCGCCAAAGCCCAGCGAGACGGCGACCATAATCAGGGTGTCATGCAGCGCCAGCAGAAACTGATCGCCGGTGATGGCGGTATCAATAAGATCAAACATGGGTGATTTTCACTCCTGCATCGACCAGATGGGTGATGGCGCGTTCGGTTTCGTCAGGCTCGCCGAGGAGCTGCATAATCATAAATCCCAGAATCCGGCCCTGAACTTCAGACATGCTGGCAAACAGGATATTCACCTCGACAGCATACTCGCGGATCAGGTGGTTAATAATCGGCTGCTGCGCCGTCGCGCCGACAAATTCGAGGCGTAAAGCTCGGGCGCCGTTATCGCGCTGCAGGAACGACGCCACCCGCTGCGGCAGGCGGTCGTGCACCACCGACTGCACGAAACTGGCAGTGACCGGATGCTGCGGCTGAGCAAAGAGATCAAAAACCGCCCCCTGTTCAACGATACGGCCCGCCTGCATCACCGCCACCTTGTGACAGATTTTCTGGATCACCGACATCTCATGGGTGATCAGTACGATGGTGATGCCATACCGACGATTAATCTCCTGCAAAAGCAGTAAGATCTGCACCGTAGTGTGGGGGTCGAGCGCCGAGGTGGCTTCATCGCATAGAAGGACCGACGGGTTGGTGGCCAGCGCCCGGGCAATACCGACCCGCTGCTTTTGTCCGCCCGACAGCTCATTAGGGTAGCTGTGGATTTTGTCGCTCAGATCGACGAACGCCAGCAGTTCCGCCACCCGCGCCTGGATAAAGGCCTTGTCGCGCCCCTGTAAAATAAGCGGGATGGCGATGTTATGAAAAACGGTTTTCGAATTCAGCAGATTAAAATTCTGAAAGATCATGCCGATATCTTTTTTGATGGCCTGCAGGCGCTGGCCGCTGCAGGCCTGTAGCGGCTCGCCGTTTAACAGTACCTCGCCCTCGCCAGGCGTTTCCAGACGATTAATCAGCCGTAATAAGGTGCTTTTTCCTGCCCCGCTGTAGCCAATAATGCCAAAAATATCGCCTCGCTCAATGCTGAGATTAATATCCTGCAAGGCCAGAACCGGATGTCCTTTCCTGGAAAAGCTTTTACTGACGTGGCGAAATTCTATCATCGCGTTATTCATTTTAAATAGTCAGGCAGCAGGTAACCATCATACTGCGGATGGCTGAGAATATATTTTTTGAACTCGGCCGAGTGGTAGCCATCGATAATATCTTTGGCAAACTGCGCCTTCTGATTTTTACCGGCGACGGTCACGACATTAATAAAATGGCTGGTGGCTGCTTCCAGCTTTAATGCCGAGGTCAGGGACATACCGCTGGAGACGGCAAAATTGCCCTGAATCAGGCCATAGTCGACGTCCGGCAGAGCGCGAACCTGCTGGGCATTATCCATCTCTTTTAGGACAATTTTGTAAGGATTATCTACGATGTTACGCTGCGAAAAAGTGGCCGGATCGCTGTCTGGTTTAATTTTCACCCAGCCAAGGCTCTCCAGCACCAGTACCGCGCGATATTCATTTGACGGCTGGTTTGGTACCGACACGACGGTGCCCGCCGCCGGGGTCCCCAGGGTGGTCAGTTTCCCACCATACAGCCCCATCGGCGGCGTGGGGACCTGCACAATGCCCACGTTATCGATCCCCAGCCGCTCATTAATTGCTTTCAGATATACCGGATGCTGCATAATATTCGCTTCGATATCGCCGCGGGCTACCGCGTCATTCACCTGAATACCGTCGCTGAAATCCTTATATTCGATTTTATACCCTTTACTCAATAAATAGGGCGCGACGCCTTTCTCAAATTGTTCTTTATACGGCCCGGGGTTAAAGCCGACGCGGATAAGATGAGCGTCGGCGGCGGCATAAAAAGAGGTGGCCGACAACAGGGCGAGAGCGATCCCGCGCGCAACTGACTTGTTCATAAGGTATTTTCCTGGAGGGTTGGCGATATTGAACGATTAAATCACAGCCGACTGTGGGTTGTAAGCCAGAACGCCGAATTTCCTTTTGCTAATTCCTCATTAACTTTTGCTATACCGACATATCTTAAAAACAAGAATCTTTTGCGTATATTGTTATTTAGCCAGCCGCTATAAATCCCTTAAAGATGGTCAATTATTCGTGATTTAAACCGGGAATGTTATGCCTGATTTTACTGCTTCGCCGCTGGTGGACGCCCTGGAAGAGAATTTGTTCAGCCTGCTGGAAAAACTGGCCGCGGAGGTCAACACCGAAGCGCTGCCGCTGATCGATCTTTCCAGCGGCAGTCCGGATCAACCCACCCCGCCGGAAGTGATCGACTCGCTGCAGAGCGCTATTCATCGTCGTGAAAACCATGGCTACCCGTCGTTCTGGGGCAAACCACAGGTCCGCGAGGCGATCGCCCGGTTCTATCGCCGGCAGTATGATGTGGAACTCGATCCGCACAGCGAAATCGCCGTGTTTCAGGGGTCGCATATCGGTATAGGCGGCATCCCGCGGGCGCTGCTCAGCCCCGGGCAATACCTCATCTCCACCGATCCCTGCTATCCGATTTACCGCTCGGCGGCGCTGCAGTCCCAGGCGGCGTTTTATGGCCTGCCGCTCAGGGCGGAGAACCATTTCCTGCCGGATTTTAACGATCTTCCCCGGGAAGTCGCTGACAAGGCCGGGCTGGTGGTGCTTAACTATCCGCATAATCCAACCGGCGCCCTCGCCACGCCGGCGCTGTTCGCCAGCGCGCTGCAGTTTGCTCGTCGTCACCAGGTGCCGATCCTCCATGATTTTGCCTATGCGGCCATCGGCAGCGCGGCCAGCGATGCGCCGCTGAGCCTCTTCTCCCAGCCCGACGCGAAAGCATGGGGAGTGGAAACCTATACTTTTTCCAAGACCTTTAATATGGCCGGCTGGCGCTTCGGCTTCGCGGTCGGCAACGCCTCGATTATCCGGGCGTTTAAAAAGCTGCACACCCATAGCTACAGCACGGTGTTTGGCGCGATTCAGGATGCGGCAATCGCCGCGCTCAATCTGCCGGCCGAACGGATTGCGCAGCTAACGGCGGTCTATCATCAACGTCGGGAGTGGGTTCTGCGTCGACTAGCCGCGCTGCGCTGGCCGGCGCGTGACGCACAAGGCACTTTCTTCCTCTGGCTCGGCGTACCGCCCGGCTACCGTTCGCAGGAGTTTGCCCGTCTGCTGCTGCAGGAAGCGCATATTCTGGTGGCGCCGGGCACTGGTTTTGGCGCAGGGGGGGAAGGATTTATTCGCATCAGCCTGACCGCAGGGGACGAGGCGCTGAGCAACGCGCTGGACCGTCTTGCCCGGCTGGCGCTGTTTTAGTCCGCCGCCGGGAGAAGCAAAAACGCAACCCTGGCCGTCGGGGATTACCCGGCTGACGAGTCCATCACCGACAGCACGATTTTGCCCTCAAGATGCCCCTGCGCTGCTCGCTCATGCGCCATCTGCACCTGCGCAAGGGGGAAAACGCTGTCAATTGCAACCTGGATGACCCCGGCGTCCAGCAGGTCGGCAAGCCGGGCGAGCTGCGCGCCGCTGGAGCGTACCTGGGTGGTGGAGACCGTCACTCCGCGCTGTCGCGCCTCTTCCGCCCCGGCAAAGCCGAGCGGAAAGATCGGGTACAGCGCGCCGCCGGGTCGCAGGGTACGCAAAAAACGGCCGCTGGCCGGACCGCCCGGCGCATCAATGACCAGGTCCAGGTCACGCACCGTCTCTTCCACTGCGGTGGTTGTATAGTCGATAACGCTATCGGCGCCGAGCTGACGTAAAAAGGCTTCATGGCGGCCCGCGGCGACGGCAATCACCTCGGCGCCCTGCCACTTTGCCAGCTGCACGGCGAAATGACCGACTCCCCCTGCCGCACCGTTGACCAGGACGCGTTTATCCGCCAGCGGCACCGGCCGATGCGGCCCCGGCTGCAGCGGATTCGCCACCTCATGCCCGGGATCGATCATGAACTGCCAGGCGGTGAGGAGCGACATCGGCACCGCGGCGGCCTGCTGATGGCTCAGGGTTAGGGGTTTGCGAGCGAGGTCGCTGACCGGCACGCTAACGTACTCGGCGTAAGCGCGGCTGCCCCCTGCCGCCCCTTCGGGAAAACGCGCCATAGCATACACTTCGTCGCCGACCGCCACCTCCCGGACGTCATCCGCCCGCGCCACCACCACCCCGGAGAGATCGGTCCCGAGGATCAAGGGAAAGCGGACCTCGGGCCGCCACTCCGGCGGCAGCTGTTGATAGCCATCGCGCAGATAGCTGTCCGGCGGGTTCACGCCCACCGCGTGCACCTGTACCAGTACTTCACCGGCCTGCAGGACCGGCATGGGCGCATCCTCATAGCTCAGGACTTCCGGCCCGCCAAAGGCGTGCTGTTGAACGGCCTTCATCATCTGCGTCGACATCGCTTTCTCCTCATATGGAAATGCGTTATATTTAACGGAGCACTGTTCCGAATATATGGAGCAGTGCTCCGATTGTCAAGGAACGCCAATGAGAGCTGATGCCAGAAAAAATTATGACCTGTTGATCGAGGTGGCCCGGGACGTCTTTGTGGAGCAAGGCGCTGAGGCCTCGCTGCGCGATATCGCCCGCCGGGCGGGCGTCGGAATGGGAACCCTCTATCGCCACTTTCCCAACCGCGACAGCCTGCTGGAAGCCCTGCTCCGCAGCCGCTTTGCGGCGCTAACCGCCCGGGCTGAGTCGCTTCTGCTCGCCGCCGATCCTGCCGCGGCGCTGCTGGAGTGGCTGGCCGAGAGCGTGGCGTTTACCCATCAGCATCGCGGGATCATCGCCCCGCTGATGAGCGCCATCGACGATCCTGAGTCCGCCCTGCACAGCGCCTGCGTTGCCCTGCGCGCCGCCGGTACGTCGCTGCTTACCCGCGCGCAGCAGGCCGGGCTGGCGCGGCCAGATCTCAGCGGAGAGGAGCTGTTCGATCTGATCGCCGCGCTTGCCTGGCTGCGGGAGCAACCGTCCCATGCCCCGCGCGCAGAGCGGATTTTAGCGGTGCTGGCCGACGCGATCCTGACTGCCGGCTAGCGGCGGCCGGTCACCGACGAGACAGCGCGCCTGGCGCTAACGAAACGCCCGCCTTTAACGATCAAACGCCCAGCTGGCCGCGCTGGTCAGCGCCCGCTCGAAGGCGGGACGGCCGGGGCCTGCCAGCCAGCCGGCGAAGGTGTGCAGCTGCGGGTGCAGCTGGCGCAGGGCGTCGAGGTCGGCGTGCCCGGCCAGCCGCCCGTCGTCCACCAGCCCGGTCAGCTTGTGCAGAAAAGGACTGGCGGCCAGCACCTCGTCGGAAAATCGCGAATAGGGGATCGGCCGTCCCGCCGCCGCGGAGAATAACAACTCCAGCTGACGACCGGTCACGCTGTCGCTGGCGATCTCGAACGTCTTGCCGGCAAACCGCGCCGGCGCGGCAAAAACCGCCGCGACAAGATGGCCGATATCCTCCACCGCCAGCACCTGCATTCTCCCCTCCGGCAACATAAAAAATTGAAAACGACCTTCATCAAGGCCAAAACCGGGCATCACCAGCAGCTCCATAAAGGTGGCGGGCCGCACGATGGTCGCCGCCAGCGGCAGGCGGCGAATATGCCGTTCAATTTCCGCTTTGGTGTCATAATGCGCTACGCCGGTCGGCGTCTCCCCCGTCGCGCTGCCGGAGCTGTACACCAGATGCTTCACCCCGCACTCGACGGCGAGATCGGCGATGGTTATCCCGTAGCGTACCTCCTGCTCATCGGTCACCGTCCCTCCCGGCGAACTGGGCTGGACGCTGAAGACGCCGTCGACCCCGGCCATCGCCGACCGCATTGCCGCCCGGTCTTCAAAGGTACCCACGACCAGCTCGGCTCCCCGCGCCGCCAGCGCAGCGGCCCCGGCGGAGAAAGGATCCCTGACCAGCGCCCGAACCCGCCAGCCGCGGTGCAGCAGCGCCCGCGCCACCGAGCCGCCCTGCTGACCGGTGGCGCCAAAAACCAACACGCTTTGCGCATTATTCATCACTGTTCCCCTTATCTGCAGCCTGTTTCCCGGCCTCTCGCCAGCGATAGTCACCTTGCTTATCCTTCTCCAGCCAGCCGCAGGAAGGCCCGGCAAAATGCCCGGTGAACCATTGAGCATGATGGCTTGCCCCCACGCCATCATCTCCCGTCGCGAGACTTCCGCCTGCCGGGGATCGCCGCAGAACGCTGAATTCCACTGCGGATGGGCAAACTGGATCGGGGAATGCAGAAGATCGCCGGAGAAACAGGCGTAGTCATCTCCGGCGGCGAGGACCAGCGCGGCATGGTCCGGACTGTGGCCGGGGGTGGGAATAAAGTCGATCCGTCCGCCGACCCGCGGCCGGGTCGCCACATCGACGGTCTCCAGCTGGCCGGCCTCAATCACCGGCAGCAGGCTGTCAAGCCACAGCGCCCGGTAGCGTTCGCTGTTTTTCACCCGCGACAGCTCTTTTGCCGAGCACAGATAGCGGGCGTTGGGAAACAGCGGCACCCAGCGATCGTCCTGCCAGACGGTATTCCATCCGACATGGTCGGTATGCAGGTGAGTCAGTAGCACCAGGGTCACGTCCTCCGGGTTCACTCCTGCGGCGCGGAGATTCTCCAGATACGGCGTGTTAAGTTGATGATAGAGCGGATTGCCGCCGCGCTCCCGACCATTGCCGGTGGCGGTATCGATAACAATCAGATCGTGGGGGGTCTGCACCACCCAGCTGTGGATTGACAGCGCAATCGGCTGAATAACGGCCTCCGCCTCCGCTACCGGGAACGCCTCTGGATAGAGCGCTGCCGGCTGCAGGGAAATCTCGCGCTCCGGCACTTTGAAAATCAGGCTATCGCCTGTCTGGTAAGTTTGCATCACTCCCTCCGCGCGCATTGCGCTGGTTGATTTATCGGGGTGATATTCACTATGCTGCCGGGATAACCCACATTCAAATTGATTATCATAATGAACAAAATCATTGAAAATGATTTTAGTCGTATCGATCTGAATCTGTTGACAGTCTTGATGGTGCTGTACCGCGAAGGGAGCGTCACCCGCACCGCAGAGGTGCTCCATCTTGGCCAGCCGGCTATCAGCGGGGCGCTGAAGCGCCTGCGCGAGATGTTTGACGATCCGCTGTTCGTGCGCAGCGCCAGAGGCATGCTGCCGACGCCGCGGGCGCAAGCGCTGATGACCGACCTGCAGCCGCTGATGGAAAACCTGCATTCGGCGATGTTTGGCGCCGCAGAGTTCGTCCCGGCGCGCGCGCAGCAGCTTTTTCGCATCGGCCTCAGCGACTGGAGCGAACACTGGCTGATGCCCCAGCTGTTACCCGGGATGATGCAGGAGGCGCCCGGAGTCTCACTGCAGTCGATAGCCGCCGACCCCTTCCAGGTTCGCCAGTTGCTGGAGGAGGAGCGCATTGATGTCGCGGTGTCTGTCAACAAACAGAGCCGCGGGGAGGTAGTCAGCGAGCCAGTGATGACCATGGGAGTCACCACCCTGTGGTCGCCGCAGCAGATCCCCTGCCGCGGGCCGCTGTCGGTGAGCGACTTTGTCGCCTGGGAACACGTGATGGTGGCCTATCGCGAAACCGGCCACGGTGAAATTGACCGCCAGCTCGCCAGCCAGGGACTCGCGCGGCGCGTGCGCTTTGCCACGCAGAATTTCTCCACCTTTCCCCTGCTGCTGACCACCCTGCCGCTGTTCGCCACCGTCCCGCAGGGGCTGGCGCAGCGCTGGCAGGCGCAGTATGCGCTGCGCGCGGACGCTCCGCCGGTAGCGTATCCGGAATTTACGCTGTGCATTTTGCGGCACAAACGGCGGGCGCAGGATCCGGCGCTGAACTGGCTGGTGACGAAGTTAAAACAGGCCATGCGCGGCCAATAACCGGGCCGATGCCCCGGCATCAGGCCTCGCTGTGCGGGGGTTGCAGCACACGCCTGCTCCAGTCATAAAACGCGCGCACCGCCGGCGGCAGATAGCGGTTTTGCGGATAGACCAGCGACAAGGGAAGATCAGAAGCGGCCTGCTCCAGACAGGCGACCAGCGCCCCGCTCTGCAGATAAGGTTGCGCCAGATAGCTGGCGACGCGGATCAGGCCCAGCCCCTGAATGCCAGCCTGAATGTAGGCATCGGTATCGTCGACCACCAGCGTCTCCCGCATGCGGATCGCGCAGTCGCCTTCATCGAGGGAGAAAAGCCAGTCGATGGTCCGCCCGGTACGGTGATTCAGGTAGCCCACCGCCCGATGCTGGTGCAGTTCGTCGATGCTCTGCGGCCGGCCGTGGGCCGCGAGCCAGGCCGGCGAGGCGAGGACCATCCAGCGGTAGCGGGCCAGAGGACGCGCCACCAGGGTGGTGGAATCTTCGATCCGCCCGGTACGGATCACGCAGTCGAATCCCTCCTGAATAATATCTTCCACGTTGTCGCTTGAGCAGAGGATCAGCTCCAGATCGGGATACTGCTGCAAAAACTCGCCGATCCTCGGCAGAATGCAGTGGCGGGCAAGGGATTGCGGCATCCCTACCTTGAACCGCCCGGCGGGCTGAGCCGAGCGCCCGGGAAAGGAGGCTTCCATCGCCGCCATCTCGGCCAGCAGCCTTTTACACTCTTCATAATACCGGCGACCCTCCGCCGTCACGCTGAGCTTGCGGGTGGTGCGCTGGAGAAGCTGCGCCCCGAGCCAGGCTTCCAGCTCCTTCACCACCCGCGATACCGTGGAGCGCGGCTGCCCGAGCACCTCCGCCGCGCGGGCGAAGCTGTGGGCATCCACGACCGCAACATAGACCTGCATGGCATCCAGTTTGTCCATTTCGTTACCCCCCGGCGCTCATTATCCCATTATTACGAACAGTCTAACCCGAAACGCTGTACTTATCGAATGACGACCGTCCCCCTACACTGAGCCTGTAGCCCGTCAACACAAGGCTTAACTGAGCAAGGAGTTAAAATGAAAACTGATAATTTTAATCATGCGGAAAAGATATTGGTGCTGGGAGCGGGACAACTGGGCGCCGCCGTTCTTGATGCGCTGGTGCCTGCGGTAATCGAGCGCCAGGGCACGGTCTCGGTCATCGTCTCGCCGGCGGCCTGGGATGAAGCCGGCCAGCTGCGGTCGTCAAACCATCAGGCGCTGGCCGACGCCGGAGCCACCTTCCTCGCCGTCGACATCGCCGGTAGCGCCATGGAGACGCTGGCCGATCAGTTTCGTGGATTCACCACCGTGATTAACTGCATGGGGTTTGTCGCCGGTCCGGGGACACAGCTGAAAATTACCCGCGCGGTGCTGGCGGCCGGGGTACCCCGCTATTTTCCCTGGCAGTTTGGCGTCAATTACGATGTGGTAGGCAAAGGCAGCGGTCAGCCGGTCTGGGACGAGCAGTACGATGTCCGGACCCTGCTGCGCGCGCAGCGGGCCACGGAGTGGGTCATTGTCTCCACCGGGATGTTTACCAGCTTTCTCTTCGAACCAGACTTCGATGTAGTGAATTTATCCAACCGAACCCTTCACGCCCTTGGCAGCTGGGATACCCAGGTGACCGTCACCTCACCGGCGGATATTGGCCGCCTGACCACGGCGATTTATCTGCATCAGCCGCGGATCGTCAACGAGGTGGTGTTTGTTGCCGGCGAAACGACCTCTTACCGGCAGTTGGCGGATACCGTCGAGCGCGTAACGCAGCAGACGTTCAGCAAAGCCGTCCACACCCTGCCCGCCCTGCTGGAGCAGCTGCGGACAAACCCGGATGACGCCATGCTGCGCTATCGCGCCGCCTTCGCCCGGGGGGATGGCGTGTGGTGGCCGATGGGCGACACCTGGAATGCCCGCCACCAGCTGCCGACCCAGGACATTGCCGGCTGGCTGCAGACCGCGCGCTGATTTTCTCTCACAGGACAGAATGACGATGAACAAGTTAATTCCACTGATCGTATTGAGTTGTCTGCTGCCCCTGGCGGCAAATGCCAGAACCATTACCGCCACCGGCGATACCCTGGACCATGCGGAGAGCAAAATCCGCCAGCAGGCCGCCCGCGAGGGCGTGACTACCTATCGCATCACTGAAGCGCGAATGGGCAACAAAGTGCATATCACGGCGAAAATCGCGGAATAAAGCACCGGCGTCAGGCTCAGGGATGAGCTGCCGGCAGCCCGCGCGCCAGGTCAGGCGCTCATTTTTTCCCGTCGACGATCGCGGCCCGGCGGCGCGCCATACAGGCGAGCGTATTCCCGGGTGAACTGCGACACGCTGATATAGCCCACCTCCCCGGCAGCCTGCGCAATACTCATCCCTTCCGCCAGCATCAGGCGGCGGGCGTGGATCAGGCGTAACTGCTTCTGAAACTGCAGCGGCGACAGCGTGGTCATGGCGCGGAAATGACGGTGAAAGACAGAGACGCTCATCCCGGCGGCGTCGGCCAGCGCGTCGACGCTGACTGGCTGCATAAAATCCCGGCGCAGCATCGCCACCGCCCGGCGGATCCGCGCCGAATGGCTGTCTACGGCGCCCAGCGCCCGGATGGCCGGCCCATGGACACTCTGCAACAGCCAGTAATGCAGCTCCCGCCGCAGACCTTCCCCCAGCACCGCCAGCGCCCCCGGTTGATCAAACAGCCTTGCCAGCCGGTAAGCGGCATCCGTCACATCGGCGTTCATCGGTTCGATACCAACGCGGGGCGCCTCATCCGGCCCTGACGGCCCGGCCTCCTGCAGCTCGCGCAGGATAGCCAGGTCCAGCTCCAGCACCAGCGCGTAATAGGGAAAACGCTGACTGGCCTCGGTGATCTGGCTGGTAGTGGGAACATCCGCGGCAATCACCATCGCCTCGCCCGGACCATAGTCAAAGCTTGCCAGGCCGGTGGTCACGCTCTTACGCCCCTGGAGCAGCATGGCCACCAGCGGCCTGGCGATAGCCGCCTGCAGGTCACCAGGATGCAGGGCCCGCACCAGAGTAATACCGGGAACCGGGGTAACTGCCACCCCGCTGCTATCGACATGAGCATCGGCAAACCGGCGGCAGAGATCGAACAGGGCGTCGCGCATAAGATCCTTTCAGGCAAGTTTTAAAGCCTGAGTATGCGCTATTTCCCGGCAAAAGGGAGCGAACGGAGAGAAATGGGCAAAAAATAACAAGGATTGGGCAACCCGGCCCGGTGAGCCTCCCCTATTGTAAGGACTCCACACACCAGAGAGGACCGAACATGACTAAAATTGCACTTATTACCGGCGCCAACCGCGGCCTTGGCCGTCAGACTGCACTGGATATCGCCCGCCAGGGTGGGGATGTCATCGTCACCTACCGCGGCAGTCTCGAACAGGCGGAAGCGGTGGTCGCCGACATCCGCGCCCTGGGCCGCAAGGCCATCGCCCTGCCGCTGGATATGGCGCAAACCGCCAGCTTCCCGGCCTTCGCCGACAGCCTCGGCAGCGCGCTGGCCAGCGTCTGGGGGCGGGCCACTTTCGACCACCTGATCAATAACGCAGGGCACGGCGAATTCGCCCCGCTGGCCGAAACGCGCGAAGCGCAGTTCGACGGGCTGTTTAACGTCCACGTTAAGGGGGTATTTTTCCTCGTACAAACCCTGCTGCCGCTGCTGGCAGACGGCGGGCGGATCGTTAACTTTTCCTCCGGGCTGACCCGCGTCTCCTATCCTGGCTTCTCCGCCTACGCCGCCGCCAAAGCGGCTGTGGAGATGCTGAGCGTGTACATGGCCCGCGAGCTGGGCGGGCGCGGCATCACCGTCAATACCATCGCCCCCGGCGCTATCGCCACCGATTTTGGCGGTGGGCTGGTGCGGGACGACGCAGAGGTAAACGCGCAGTTTGCCGCCATGACGGCGCTGGGACGGGTGGGCGTTCCCGAGGATATTGGGCCGATGATCGCCAGCCTGCTACGCGACGATAACCGCTGGGTGACCGCCCAGCGGATCGAGGTGTCGGGCGGACAAACCATCTGACGACTCAGGCTGGCAGGATGCGCTCCAGCGCCAGGCCTGCCAGCCGCACGGTCTCCAGAAGACGCGGCAGACTATCCCCTTCCCGCGCTTTCGCCGACAGGCCAAGCATCAGCGTATCCATATAGTCAGTCACCCGCAGCGCGTCCTGCGGGCGATGGCGGGCGATGTACTGCTGGATTTTGGCTCTTGCCGCAGCATGCCATTCGCCTGCCGCCACCCGGGCATCAGCATCCTGACAATGTACCCCCTCCAGCACCAGGCAGCCGGCGGCGGCCGGATCGGCCACATAGCGGCGAGCCGCCTCCTGCAGTACGGCGATGAGCGACGCCGCCACCGGCTGGTCGTCTCGCAGCAGGGCATCGATGGGAATGGCCCCGATCTGGCTGTAGCGCTGCAGGACGCGGGTATACAGCCCGAGCTTGCTGCCAAAAGCGGCATAAAAGCTCGGGGGGTTGATGCCGAAAGCCTGGGTCAGATCGGCCACGCTCACCGCGTCGTAGCCTCGCGCGTGGAAGAGGCGTTGCGCCGTTTCAATGGCCTGTTCCGCATCAAACTGGCGGGGACGTCCCGGAGTACGCCCTGGTTTTGTAGTGGTCACTATATTAATCCTTGACAGCCTGTTTAGCCGCAGCATATTGTAATCATCACTACAATATCATGAGGTGCGGGATATGACAGCGTTTCACAACAAATCAGTGCTGGTTTTAGGCGGGAGTCGGGGAATTGGCGCGGCGATCGTCAGGCGTTTTGTCGCCGATGGCGCGTCGGTGGTGTTTAGCTATTCCGGTTCGCCGCAAGCGGCCGAGCGGCTGGCGGCAGAGACCGGCAGCACGGCGGTGCAGGCGGACAGCGCCGATCGCGATGGGGTGATAAGCCTGGTCCGCGACAGCGGCCCGCTGGACGTGTTAGTGGTCAATGCCGGGATCGCGCTTTTCGGTGACGCTCTCGAGCAGGACAGCGATGCCATCGATCGCCTGTTCCGCATCAATATTCACTCCCCCTACCATGCCTCCGTCGAAGCGGCGCGCCGCATGCCGGAAGGCGGGCGCATTATTGTCATCGGCTCGGTCAATGGCGATCGCATGCCAATGCCGGGAATGGCGGCCTATGCGCTCAGCAAATCGGCCCTGCAGGGGCTGGCGCGCGGCCTGGCGCGGGATTTTGGCCCGCGCGGCATCACGGTCAACGTCGTCCAGCCCGGCCCAATTGATACCGACGCCAACCCGGAGAACGGCCCGATGAAAGAGCTGATGCACAGCTTTATGGCCATTAAGCGCCATGGCCGTCCGGAAGAGGTGGCGGGAATGGTGGCGTGGCTGGCCGGTCCGGAGGCGTCGTTTGTCACTGGCGCCATGCACACCATCGACGGAGCGTTTGGCGCCTGATACCTCAGGGCGGCGATGCGCGCTTTGCACCGCCGCCGCGGGAACGTCATCGCCTGTCAGGGATCATCAGGCCAGGCTATCGACCGCCATAAAAAAGCGATCTTCGGTAAGCATAAGCCGCGCTTCCGGGGACTGGTGCGCCTTGCGGATCATCCAGCCCTCCTCCGGGGCCAGGCTCAGATAAAACACCTCCCGGGATCCCGCGCCGTCGGGCGCCTCAAGACTCAGGGTCACGATCCCCTTTTCCACGCCATCCAACAGCTGCTGCGGCACGATATTGACGCTGTGCTCGCCGTTTTGCAGACGAATGGCCGGGATATCGTAGCGGCAGATGCCGCTGTTGAGGCTGTAGCCAAGGGTACTCAGGTCGTGGAGATGGCGGGTCGAAATCACCACCTCAATACCGGTTCCATCAAACCACTGACTTATCTGCTGAGCCAGCGCCGCCATCTGCTGACGAAACCTGGCGATATCCGCGGCGGCCGACCCGTCGAGGGCCGCTGTCCGCCGCGGATTTTGCTGTTGCTGCAGTTTCTTAAAAAAACGTTCCCTCGCTGTCACGTTATCTCCCTGTGCTGTGATGAAACCGGTTGGGCTGGATGAAGATGGTTATCGCCCGTTCGCTGGTTACGAAGGTTGAGGGCGAACTGGCGCGATGGCCCCGCCGCAAATGTTTGTTTTTTTACGTTACTTCGCCGCTTCAGGCCTGAGCCGTAGCTGGTTGTGTTCGGCGGTGAAAATGCGCGGCTTGTCCGGATCCAATTCCTCACGCGCCAGCACCTGCTTCCAGGTATTTCTTTGTGTGTCCGGATGGCGGAACAGGCCGACAACCGCCACGAACGTCGCCTCCGCTTCCAGCGGCATATTGAGACTGGCGTCCCCTCCGGGACCGATCACCACATCGCGACTGGCGAGGAGATCGGCGGCGAGCAGAATATCCCCCTCCTCCAGCAGCTGCTGGTAAACCAGCCGGTCAAAGGTCTGGCGATCTTTAAGCTGATAGATGCGCACCACCACCGGTTCAGAGAGCGAGTGATTCTCTCTGGCATCGGTGTTGAGCGCTTCGCGCGCGGTAAAGTCCAGATGCAGCGTATTAATTTTCTTATAAAAAACGGCGTTGAAGGCAGACTTTGTTCCCTCCGAGACGCGCTGGGTGAGTCCGCATCCGCTCAGGCAAAGCGCAAGCAGGGGCAGCAGACAGGCGGTTTTAGTCAAACTTATACGTAACACGTCGGTTTCCTTGTAGAAAGGTGGCAGGCTGCAGGCCCGTATAGGTACCCAGCTCGGTGGTAAAGGTCTGAGGAATATCGTCCTCACTCTCGCCCTCACCCACGCCCAGCACGCCGTTCATACCGAGCCAGAACGGCTCGTCCCCCAGCGGCGGGACAGCCAGCAGTCGGGTCGGCACGGTCAGGGTGATGTTGGCCCGGAATCGCCAGCCGAGGTATACCCGCAGCAGGATGAGAAAGTCCCGAAACAGCGGGCCGTCAGGCTTCCAGCCCTGCGCCTCCGCGGGATTGTCGGTGGTAAGGGCGACGAGGAGCTGGCTGCTGGCATCCATCGCTTCGTCACCCAGCGGCGTATTGCCGTCCAGGAAGAAGTCGTCATCGCCGTAAAACCCCAGCGGCTGGCTGATCGCCACCGGACGCAGGCTGTACGGGCTCACCCTGACGGTGGTCTCCGGGGCCAGCAGGGTGACCAGCGCCTGGATCCCCTGCTGGGTTTTGCCCGGCTGACGCAGCACGCCGGTTAGCGCCAGAAAGCGCGACGCCGGCGAGGCGATATGCTGCGTCGTGCCGGGGATGCCCAGCCCCGCCAGGCCCAGTAGCGACTGCGAGAGACGATCGGTGCCGCCGGGCTCAAAGGTGGCGGGCCAGGAGTATTTCCGCCAGATGCGGTAAAACTGCGTCATGATCCGGTGGCTGAAGATATCCAGTAAGCCCTGCAGCGCTTCATGCCCTTCCCTGTGCTGGGCGATATCATCGAGATATGCCGTCGGGAGCGGCGAATCGACACCGTACAACCCCATAAAGGTGGTGCGAATGACCGGCGGCCTGCTGTCATCGGCCTCATCGTATTCCACGGCTTTCAGTTCGCTGGCGGGAAATCCCATTCCCGGATGCGGGTAAAAACGCACCGGATCGTCAGCCGGATGGCTGGTTCCCCCCATCAGCGGTTGGCCGGGACGCCGTTTTTCCAGAAGCTGGCAGAAGCGGTAAAAATTGATCCGCGGCAGGTCGGCCTCCAGTCGCGGGGTCAGCCGGGAATGCGGCGGCTGTGCTTCTCTTCCCATTCCAGTCGTTCTCCGGTTGGTTGCAGAATGATAATCAGGCGGTTGAACAAGTAGATGTCGGTGTAGAGCGCGAAGAAGCGGCTAAGCATCTCGCCAAACAGGCATATATCGCCACGTCCGGCAAAGCCGTGACTGTCGAGGGTGACTTCAATCTGTACGCCGCGCACCAGATGGCCCTGTGCAAAGCGCTCTGTTGCGCGGTGCTTCACGTCGAGGATGGCTTCCAGACGCCGACGATTCATCTCGCTGTCGGTCCATTCATACAGCGCCAGGGTGCCGCGCAGGACCTCCGCGTTATCCATCAGGGAAAGAAAACTGCTGCCCAGATGGCTCAGCACCCGCCAGTGAAAACGGTCCTGGGCGGGGGGATAGCACGGCAGCGTCGGCGCGCAGAGGTTACGCACTGCAATACTGGCGGAAGTGGTTTTCATCACCGTATCGAGCACGGTGCTCTGCAGCGCGCGACGCGGCAGCTGGCCGTTGGTTCCGGTGAGGGTCAGCGACAGGCTTTCATCCTCCGGTACGGTATGATTATCAAAGGCTTCTCCGCCGACGATAAGCCAGGTGTTGTACAGCCCGGAGGGGCCACGGCGCACCCGGGTATGATAGTAATAGTCCGCCGCGTCATGACGCATCATGCCGCCTTTGTGGCGAAAACTTGAGAACGGCGCGTAAACCTGCTGGTGTGAGGAGATCACGGAATCGACAGTGTAAATTTCGGTGTGGCCGTCCTGCACGCGCATCGGGCGCAGCGGGTATTCGGTCTGCAGGGAATTGATGGTCAGCGGATCGGACTCCAGCGGAAACAGGTTGATCACTGGCACGCAGTGCAGGCGCAGCTGCTTTTCGCTGAAGCGGAAGTCATGTTCCCAGCGTTCCGCCAGCACGACGTCGATTTCAAACCACGCCAGTCCGGCCGGAAAAGCCACCGTCTCCAGCCCGCGCAGATCGATGAACATGAACTTTTCGCGGAAGGTAAAATACTCCAGCAGCAGCTGGTAACCGCGAAAACTGCGGCCATCTTCAGGCCAGAGGCCGTCATCCTCGCCAAATCCCAGCGCGCTGAAATACCCGTCCAGCGGCCTTCTGTCCACCTCATCGGGCATGCGCAGCCACATCCGGGCCACATTGAGGGTAAAGGCCTCGTGCATGGCGCAGGCCAGCGGCGCATCGGCGTTGCAGTACAGCGGGATATGACTGAGATCGACCCGGCGCCAGTCCGTCAGCTGGCTGCAGGTAAAGCGCAGCGTGATCACCGACCGGCCATCCGTATCGGTGGCCAGCTGGACGCGTTCCAGGGATAACGGCTGCAGAGCGATCGCTTTGGTGGTGGTGTACCGGCAGCGCGTGCCCTTTTCACCGATCGGCCGGGAAAGCACTTCAAAGCCTTTGGCCATCGTCATCGGCTCTTTCATTTCCGGCCAGTCGGGGGTGAACTCCACGACCGACATCGAGGGAATGGTACGTAAATAATGTGGCCACAGCAGACTGACCACGCCTTCGGTCAGCTCAGGCAGATCGTCATCGAGTTTCTCGCGCATGCGGCCCATCAGGAAGGCAAAACCTTCAAACAGACGCTCGACAAAGGGGTCGCGAGCGCCCGCTTTGTCGAGATTGAGCATTGCCGCCTGCTCAGGATGAGCGCGGGCAAACTCTTCACCCGCTTCCAGCAGGTAGCGCATTTCAGCGTCGTAATAACGCAAGGTTAAATCGTCCATAAATTAATATTGATTTCCTTTCAATCATCAGATTTTGAAACTGGCAACTAAAAAAATAACCTTTATAACACCTGTATTAATACTTATAATTAAATGCCTTTATTTTTTTAAAACATTTATTGCTTGAACCATTTTTAATCGCGCCCTTAAAAAAATCATCTTTTATATAAATCGATGCGTAGCACACGCCCTCTTTTGAAGAAAGAATAAAATTTTGACCACCGCTACCTGCAGCGTTATATTCGTATTGACCACCAACCCTCCAACCAATGTCGAGCGCTGCATCTTTCCTAATCAGAGATGTAAACGAAGCTTTAATCTTAACTCTTTTTCCAGGGGCTATAATTTCAGGCTTTGATCGTACTATACGCGCGACTTCGTCAGGCTCAGGTTCGACATTATATATACTCTCACCTGCATATACGAATATAGTTTCGTTAGTGTTATTTATAATAACAACGACTGGCCTTATCGGAATAAAATGAGCGACAAGGACTAACACCGCTATAAATAATGCAATACCCGTTAACGTTTTTGTTTTTTTTCAAAATGATTCGTCACTTTTTTCTGGATTATCTGTATTCCAGCACCAATGATTTTCTCTTGAGAGAGGAAGGTGCGCGCCAGGTGTTGTTTCTAAAACGCAAAGAATATTATCTGCCGTCAACGTCTCAGCAAATTTCCCATGTTCATAAAATAGATTAAACCCTATTTTCATGCTAGTAATGTCATCCATGGTATCATCCCCCATGGCACCTGGCGTCATGTTTTGTTCCCAAGTGGACCCTTTCAAGAGAATTGCTTCAGAAAAACCGACACTACGTCCAACATAACCATAATGTATGTTTGACCAAACATCATAAAAATAATCATGCTGTTTAAACTTATGATAATAAGACTTTGATGATTTTCCTTTCCTGGGAAGTGGTCGTGCTACTGCAACGGATGAAAAAAAATCGCGGATCTTCGGTTTATGATCCCAGATTGAACCTGTTTTCACGGTCTGATACCAAATAGCCATTGCAGCAAGTAAATCTGCTTTAGGGGGCGGCCCCAGCCTTGCATAAAAGGGAAGTTTATTCCATTCAGTAAGTCTTTTTATTATAAAATCTTCGTCGATTAAATATCGTATTGTTTCTGCCGTATCGCTTCTGACATTCGCCTTTATTTCACTTAGTATATATTCTGCAACTTTAATCGCCCCATCTGTGTGAGTACACTGTCGTTCAGTCTTATTATCTAGATGAAGATTCTTATAGGGTTCCTGTAAAGATGCCATAAGCCCATCGAGTGAAAATAAAGTAGTTATGCATTCACCTCCTTTCTCATAAGTATCATTCATCATTGATGGAATAAACTTCGCCTTACAGGGGCAAGTACTACAGCTGTCGAGGGTTCTGGCCATTCGCCGGCCATGAATGGTATCGTTGTCGATGCCACCGGCAATCTTGTATAGCCCTGCGTGCTTTCCGCAAGTGACGCTGTCCTGCTCCCGGGCAACAGGTTTATCAAACAGAGTGTGATCTTCTGCGCCTGTAGTGATTCTTCCGCCGCAGGTCGTTCTGTCTCCCTGTACCAGATAAAAACCTTTTGCTGCCATATGTTCTCCTTAGTGTCAGTTTCCGTTCTGTTAGCCGCAAAGCACCGCGCTACTGGCTGGATCGAGCGCAATCAGACCTGCCAGCAATTGATCCATCTCCGGTTGCAACCGTAACTTTTCACTCTCGCTGCGCGTGGCTTTCATGCGCAGTAGCCTGAGCCGTCGCGATTTAATCTCGAACAACAGGGCTGGGATCCACTGCGTGAGGGTGATTGATCCCGCCGCATCGTCGAGTTCTCGCAGAAGATAGAGCGCGAGGTCATTCTTCCCCTTTTGTTCGGCCACGCGGGCCATCAGCAGGCGCAACAGCCATTTTTCTTTAGTGGATTCAGTGCCCGGGCGCGTCTGAATCCAGTGGAGTGCAGCATCGAGACCGTCAGTGTCAGCCTTCTCGAGCGCTTCAGGTTCAAGGGCCAGAATGTCGTTATCAGCGCCGCTGGCAGCCGATACTGGCTCATCCTGCCAGACGGACATATCGTCGAGTACACTCTGATTTATCCAGTTCAGCGTGACCTCATCGGCAAAAGGTGTGCCGTCGTTAAAAGCTAATGTTTCAAGCCCGGTGAGACGGCGCAGCAATCCTTTCAGATCGGCAATTATAATATCGGCCAGCACATCCTGACCCGACCTCACCAGCGCCTGATGGATATACCATTGCAGGTCAAGCCAGAGGTGGTTAGCGCCACGTGAGAAGGTACTGTCCGCCTGTTCCAGTATCTCCGACCAGCTCTGTTGCAGGTACAGCCGCTTGAGCATGGCACGCTGATCTGCTCTGGGAGGCTCGATACGTGTTTTTCCTTCAGCATCAGGCGCAGGGATGATTGTCAAGGTGTCATGACGAAGGCTTTTCATTAGCCGATGTGCGGCAAGCCAGCCATCGGGTTGAACACGCAGATATGCTGTCAGGGTTCGCGCCTGGGCCAGCAGATCCTGACCGGAGGTGATGTTACTGAGAACCGGCGCTTCGTATTCAGTCATGCGTGAAGCGGTTTGAGCCAGCCCCCGGTTTCCGACGTTCTGCGGCACCACCGCATCGACTCCCCCGCCCTTTATCAAACGAGACTCCAGAGCACCCCAGAGTGCTTGCAGATCTGGCCGTGATGTTTCTGGTTCTGTCGTCAGACAATCATCAATGAGAAGCAGCGCGCCGACGGTACGCCTTGCGTCCTCCCGCACAACTTCTGGAAAAAGTGAAAGACTGTCTAAGATACGAGTACCCGCCAGCCACTCGAGGGCTGCTTTGCGGCTACGGTCGCGCTGCGGATAAAGCTGCATACCATATCGTTGCAGCAAGCCTGCCAGCAGCTCCAGCCCATCGGCCAAGCCAGCTTCCCCGTCCTGGTGCAAACGGGCCCAGCAGTAATAGGTAACAATCCGGATATCTTTTGTTGTTGCCAGTAACTGTCCAGCCAACTGGCAAATCAGTACGGTATCGACACCGGAGATCTTATTGACCTCCTCGCGGATACGCTGAAAATCATCGTCATAGCCCGGATCGTCCCCGGTTGGTTGGGCGTCACTGATTGGCGCAAGCCAGGACTGCCACTGCGCCTGGCGTGACCGGGCCTGCTGGCGCAGTACGCTTTCATCCAACTGACTGGCGGCAACCAAATTTTGTAAAATGCTCATTATTCCATCTCATCCATATCACTATTCCCTACCCCCGTCGTCAGGGCCTGTGCGCTCTCAGCCGCATCGACAGTGAAAATCTGATCCGGCAGGGTCAATCCGCGCAGCGCCAGAAGCGCCAGCGGGCCGCTCCCAAGCTGGGAGCGCAATACCCACTGCAGGGTGCGGCCATCCGGAGCGGAGAAGCTCATCATCCACTGGCTGCGATCCAGCGGATGGCGTTTACCCTGCTCCAGCCAGCGAATAAAGCCCCAGGTACCGCTGTAGTCACCGAACAGACGCGTGCCCGCATTGACGGTGGTCCAGGTCAGCAGAGTGCCGGGTTTATACGTCTCCCCCGGCCAGCGGAAAGTCTGCCAGTCGGCCATCTGATTGAAATAGCGCAGCTTTTGGCCGTCTATCGTCAGCTGTGTCTCGACAACCTCCGGGGCAGGCCTGGCCTGTAACTCAAAGCTGATCCCCTGGCTGCCGTCGGTGAAAAGAATGTCGGACAGCTGGCTTAGCTGGTTGATCGCGCGCAGAAAGGCCGGATTAAAGACCAGGCCGTGACTGTTGACCTTATCCGGCACCCACTGACTACCTTCTTTATGCAGGACACCGTTCAGCTCCGTCGTGAGAAAACGTTCGATTCGCCCGCTGTCTTTGCGCACAAACTCAGCCAGCATCGGCAGGGAGGCATCGCTTTTGCTGGCGGCAAACGGAAAGCGTCCGTCAAAGGCGGTGTGCCAGTTGGTGACCACCGAGCGGCGCCATTTATCATTCAGACTGGCCGCCGACGGCAGAAGCACGGTTTCCCAGGCCTGAGTCAGCGGCTGCACAAACAGAGTATTGCCGAAGCCACTCCACTCTTCGCCAAGGCTTGCCGAAATCAGGCTACCGTACTGTTGCGTGTCGGTCAGGTCGACGCTTTTCCCCTGGAAGACGGTCTGCGCCAGGGTCTGCATCATCTCCTGCGGATCGGAGGCATTCGCAACCTGCTGCAGGCGCAGGCGCACGCGGGTGATACGGGTCAGATAGGTTTGCAGGCTCAGGGTGCTATCGGCCGACATGACGTTGCTGCCCGTGTTTTTCCCCATCAGCTGGAGCAGTGGGCCGAACGTGTCATCCAGAGGCCCCTGCGGGCCGGCGGCCGACTGGTCGATGACCGGCTTGTCTTTCCCGCCCACCAGATCTTTGGCCGATTTAATAAGGCTGTCCGACAGCCCCTCCCTTTGTTGCCCCGCCTGCCCCTGCCAGGCAAGGGTATTCATCAGGGCAATCAGCGGCGACTGGCGGACATCGCTAATCAGCGTGAGCTGGTCGGTAACATCGGCGATATTGGTCGCCGGATTAAGTCGCAGACTGTTGAGAAAATTCAGCCAGCTGCCGGCGAAATCGGTGAAGTAGCGTCGGGTCAGACGCGCTTTCAGCGCCTCCGGCGACAGGTCTGTCGACACCGTTTTGCGCGAATCGCTCAGCACCCAGTCGATTTCCTCCCGGCGTGAGCTGGCTGCCTTATCAATGGCCTGCTGAATGCCGCCTTCCCATGCCTGGCGGGTAAACATCCCCGGGACCACTTCATCGGTGGTAAACAGCCGGCGCGCATCGGTGCCACTGGTCATGTCTTCCAGCGATACATCGGCAAAATTACGACGCACGGATTTGAGCATGTTCTCATATAAGGTGCTTTCGGCATTGCGGCGACCTAGCTGCTGCAACAGAACCTGACGGCTCTGACTCACCCGTTGCGCATCCGGGATGATCTTCCACTCTGGCCGCTCGGGCAGCAGGGAGAGATAAAAGGCCCACAAATCCGGCGCCAGACTTTGCCACAGACCGGTCGAGATCCCCATTCGCGTCGGCTGGACCGTTTTCATGGTCTGCGCAAAAAATGCGCCATCGGCTTTATCCGGACGAGCCATCATCAGCCAGGCTTTCAGCTGGTCATAGCCCGGTTTCGCCAGCTTGGCTCGTTGGTCGCTATTGGGGGCGGAGTTGACCAGCGCGCTGAGCGCCTGCTGCAACGCGGCATTGGCCGGGTCACGTATCAGGCGATGATTTGCCACACCGTACCAGGGTAGGACGGCGTTTAATAGTTGCTGATGATGGTCCAGACCAAAGCGCCGATACCAGGGCGCTCCCTTCTGCCCATCGTGCACGAGACGGCCGGCCTCATTGCGCAGGGCATGGAGGGCCGTCAGTTGATAGTCAGAAACGGAGGGGTGGGCCACCAGGTCGCGGGCTTTTCCCGCTACCGAAGCAATCTGACTGTAATTGAGGGCAAAGGAGAGCAGCAGTCCCGCCGCCCACAGGCCGAGGATGGCCAGCAGACCGCACGCCAGGCCCCGCTCCCACGCCATTCCCACGTGATGCCCGCGTAAACGGCGGCAGTCATCGACGATCCCCTGCCAGGTGACGGGCAGCGTCAGGAGATGAGGCTGGCCCGCAGGCGAGGTATCCGTCTCCTGATACGGATCTACGGTACGAGGCTCTGGCAGGCTAAACATCAGGCCTCGCAGCGCAAGCCGCTGCCGCGAGGCGGTCAGCCACGGCGCCAGCTGCCGGCGCCATTGTGCGATCTCCCCGTCGATAAGCTGCTGCCCCAGACGCAGCAGGAAGTCGTGGCGGGTATCCGCTGCGATCTGGTGCATCCCCTGCTCCCGTAGCGTGGGCAACATCTGCGCAAGCTGACGGGCGACATCTTCCTCAGTGGCGCGCAACGGGAAGCTAACCCCTACCGCCTGCACCGCGCGGTCAGCCTGCGGCCACTCACTGTCGCACAGTTTCCATAGCCAGACCGGGGCGGCATAGCCCAGCAGTTCGCTGATTTTTTCCAGCCCGCGCAGGTCGCTCTCGCTTATCTGCGGCGTCAGGGTGAGAGACGACGGCATCACCCGCACAATCCCATCCAGAGGACGACCGCGGCGCAGCTTGCGCAGCGCGATGTATTTTTCTCGGTCAGGCTCCGATGCAAGGCTGCCGCCGTAAATCAGCACGGTGCGGTTGCCTTCAAGCCAGTGCTGCTGACGCAGGCCAGGCACCAGTTGTTCGATTGCCGCCTCGTCGCCGGTGACTAAAAGCAGGCGGACTTTGCGCCGCCAGTGAATTCCAATTCGGGTTCGCAGATGGTCACGAATCCTGGCACACATCACCACTGCTGGAGAAACAGAGATGTTTTCACTCTCATCTTTTCTCTTATTGTCATCACCACGAGTGACATCCAGGAGCGCCTCAAACTCCTTTTTACCGGCACTGCGAGCTGTCCACAGGAGCATAACTAACATGATAAAGATACATCCGGTAATGCAGCACCCACCAATAAGCCAGTAATTCTGCTGCTGACTATCGCCCTCAAGTCCGGCCATGTCAGGATGTTTCCAGACGATAAATGTCATTGCAGCCAAGAGTAAAAAGAGAATGAATACGACTGAAAGATAGCGACCTTCCGTAGTTTTCGCTGCTAAAAGTAACTTCACAGATCCATCTCCTGTCTTGAAGCTATCGGGGTAATAAGCGTGCTCCATAGCACTTTCTGAATGGTATCCCCGCAGATAATCATCTGCGGGGATTGTGTTTGTCGGGCGATTTCAGTGGCGGCAGCAATAGCCAGCCAGGGTGCAGCGGCTCCAGCATTCCCCATGGATATATCGAGTGAAATGACAGCCTCATCTTTTACGCACTGCGCAGGATGTGCATTCTGACATCCAATCGCTTCTGCACGTTGCTCACCTGTCATTCCAGCGAGCCATAAATTTTTCACCATACTTTCTTTTAGCGGGACGTTCCAGGCGGCCATCCTCATCCCTTCGCTAAGTTCACCTGAGGGAGCAGCATCTGGCCGGTGTAGTAATGCGAGGGGGTCAAGCGCCTCTTGCGTTAGGCGGTTGCCAAGAAGTAGAGCAACAGCCGCTTCAGCAGTATTGTTTGTAACAACCGGATCAATCTGGAGGCCAACGATCAATAACATTGCTTTATCTTTAATACGTTCATTTAACCAGCGGTCAATTACACTAAGACCACTCCCTTCAACGTGTTCAACAGGAAAAGTGATATTGTTCTTTTGCCATGCCTCATCCCAGTAATGGCGAATGTTCTCCAAAGGCAGCGATGTTGTTACATCAAAAACTATTACTAGTGGGCATTTATCAGGGATTTGTGTAAAAGGAATGTCTGCAATCATCTGCGAAAAAATATTCATTATCACGAATTCCATAGAATCCTGCGGGCTGGAAGAAATTTGGCTCATTCTGGCGCTTTCATTACCATCCCGGCCGACCTGTGAAACAATAATGCTGTCGTTGTTTTGCATAGCAATAGCGGTATCTTTCTGAGCAACTGATGAGTGGCCGGTAATAAATGTTGCACTCAGCACTTGTAATGCACGCCGTGCCTTACGGGTTTCTCGAAGAATCCACTGTTCTCGCTGTTTGTCAAAAGCGTTTGCTTTGCTATCCTGTAAAGACCAAACAAGCAGACGAGAAGAAAGCAAGACACTCCACAAAGCAACAGGAAAACCTAAAGCTAATCTCCAGAAGTACAGATTTTCAACATAATGCCCAAATATACGCATTATGATAATACTGACTGAAAGCATGACAACCAGAGCAACAAGCCAACGAGAAAATTTCAGAGGCTTAGGTCTGGGGTAGCGTTCTGGCAAATGTTTAAGTGTATATGGCATTAATTTCCTCATATTACAGGATGGCTAAATTAGCTCGATATGCAGGCGAAACAAAAACTCACCACATTATATTTCTTTCATTAGCAAACTCACACTTAAACATACGACCATCCTTTTTGGTAAAAAACAGAAATCAACGTGCTAGTTTACTTGTGTCGTTGAAGTGGCCTTCCATTTTTTTCAGCATGTAATTTAACAGAGACTTGTCTTTTTTAATTATAATCAGGAATCGGAGGGTTTTCTCCACCACACCTACCGTTTTCAACTATGATATTCTCTTCCCCTCGTAGGGCATATTTCAATCCATTTTATACGCGAAATAGTTGACAGTAACTGGGTCTATCCCACCAATACATCCAATTTATAAGCAAATAAAACAGTGCCTTCGTCATTGGTAAAGCTACTGTTTATTTCAACTGATTCTTTTACCCCCCCCATTCAGATTAATATCCATTTCACAGTCAATAATATAATCATTTGAAATGCAATCATCCTTACCCTTTGTCACCTGTTTTACAGATAAATACTCTGCAGTATTATTCTGGTTGATTTCCTTTTTCATCACCAGTAAATGCTTACCAGAATTACCTTCCCACTTTGTAGAAAAGATTGGATTTTTAGTAAAAATAGAGTTTATTGGCTACAAAACAATATGCAACACAACCTAAAAAGCAGCAAGAGCGCTGAATAATGATTAATCAACAACACCCTTAATTTAGGGCGAGATGCTTACATCAATACTCACAAGCTATTTTTGCAGCATAAATTTATTGGCAGCTTTGCAAGCTAAAGTTCCGTCGGGAAGAGAATCAAACAAAGAGGTAAAGTTATATAGAACTGTTTTCCCATTAACTTTCTTAAATTCAATAAAATACCCATAAGCACCTTCATCATCACATTTTTTTCTAATAGACTCTGGTAGTGCAAAAGATACATTCCATACACACACTTTTTCATTTGGGAAAACTGCCGATGTGTTAACAGGATACTTTGATTTTTTGTCCACTCCCCAGCCATAGTAAACCTCAGATACATTGACAATGTGTACTGTATTTATTTTTGATAAGTAAATCACTTTCAACATAACGCCTCATTTCTTTTGAAGACATTTCAATCAACAACTTCTTATTATTTTTTTTGAAAACCTCTCTTAGAGAATCTATATTTGAGTTATCCATACACTCTTCTGCCAGTACACATGAGCTGTAACCAAGTAACAATGCTAAAACATAATAATACTTCACATCACCTCCAGTATTAAATTTTTTTTATCACCTTGTTCTTCCATCCTCTTTCGAGAGTAGATTGGCTCCAAGGCTTTCACGCAACTCTGCAATATTAGAAATCGCTGCTTCTCTCGAGCCCGAATTTATTATTTTTTGTGCATAAGAATAATATGAATTAGGTACATAGAACCTGACCCTGGCCCAAAATCAGTGCAGTGCTAAATCAGAGATCTTCGT
>OGKM01000276.1_pt1 | contig 30310 bp, 27 predicted proteins | sample 1572501 | NCBI WGS metagenome assembly OGKM01 (sample SAMEA2582154, study PRJEB24529) | metagenome | biome: Human gut stool | place: China | collected 2011
TTTATCTAGGCAAATTGTAGCTAGTAACTCATTCAGCGATGAACTGATGGGTGAAGTCTACAAGCCCCCGAATTTTATTCGGGGGTAGCTTGACCATCGATGAAAGGCCAATCACAGGCATCTTTATGGATGATAAAACGGAAAGCATGCAGTTTTAGCTGCCGGAAGACTAAAAATTTGTCTTTTAGCTTACAAAAAGTTAGTATAAAGCAAATAGTAAATTACTAGTGCAGCTGAAAGGAGATTGCAATGAAAGTTTTTGTCGCCGGAGCTACGGGACGAGTGGGGCAAGCCGTAGTCACTGAACTCCAAAAAGCAGGTCATGAAGTAGTTGTGGGTGCTCGTCATCCAGAAAAGATCAGTCAACCAGATGTCTTAAAAGTCAAGCTTGATCTGCATGCCTCCATTACTGAACTGCAAAAAGCACTGGGGCAAGTTGACGCGGTAATCTTTGCAGCAGGATCACGTGGTAAAGATCTGCTGCAGGTTGATTTAAACGGTAGCGTTAAGCTGGCAGAAGCAAGCCGGCAAAATGGCATCAAACGTTTCATTCAGCTGAGCTCTGCCTTCGCGCTTGAGCAGGATAAATGGGCAGCGATCCCGGCCTTAAAAGCCATTACCGATTACAATATTGCCAAGTTCTATGCGGATCGCTGGCTGATTGATCATCCGGGATTGGATTGGACGATTATCCAGGCAGGAGTCTTGGATGAGCGGCCAGCTACGGGGATGGTTGCCTTGAATGATGGCAATTCAGGGCATAACGCGATTCCTGACGTTGCCGCCGTATTGGTAAAAACCCTTGAACATTCAAATACGATTGGCAAGGTCATCATGATGCACGATGGCAGCCAATCAATCGATGCCGCATTAAGCAGCCTAAAGTAATCTGATCGCCATAGCTGTTTTTACAAGCGCGGTATTGCCTAAGCGGTCTGATTATGGATGGGCTTTCGTTTGGCTGTTAATGGGATTTTTGATCGAACAGCGATTCATTCCAGATTGTGCGTCGACTTTGTAACGAACTGCTGCTTAGATTTAAGGCCTTTAATGTGCGGCTCGGTTAAGTGGATAATTGACAGATTATGTGCCTGTATCAATACTGTTGATGAATTGAAGGGGGATTCACGACTATTTTACCTACGATTTTGAATTTTTTAGCCGAAAGTAGGTAATCTCGCATAATTTACGGCTGAACGGTCTAAACCAGAACCGTAATTTACCTACAATTTTTGATTTTTTAGCCGTTCGTAGGTAAAGTTAGAGATTCCTAATATGATATACACGAAATTTTACCTACTATACATCAATTTTTGGCTGATCGTAGGTAATGATATTTTTGTCAGATGTTTTATGCACCCCGATTTGAATAATTTGGTGGGTGCATTTTTTTTACTAGCCAATAATATCTAATTTGTCTAAAACTACTTGCTGGTTTGAGGCGGGCTGACAGCTGGTGATCGATTGTAGGCTCGATGTTACTTGCTTTTCACTTCGGGAGGCTGTCGTAATCGGTTGCGAGAAGATTCCCGTTTGGCTGCTAGTCATCAAGAGCTGTTGAATCCCCTGACCGCATCCCAACAGGCGTTTAGAGGATGCCGTTATGACTGTTTAAGGCAAGTTCAAGTTGGGGCGTACCATACATTGATGTGACCAGATCGTTGCTAAAGACATTCAAAACTTAATTTGCATGATCAAAGGCCGCATTATTATTTCCTGTAATGTCATGCTGCTTATTTGCCCCATAAGAACTTGATCAAGATCGCGTCGACCTGTGGATTCCGGTGCAAAAGCTCATGTTTGGCATTGGCCCCTGTGATGCGCTGTTCTTGATATGATTTGGCGCGACCGGCAACCAGGTACTTTAAGGCTTTGGATGATTTATTGTCCACCTGGCTGTCGGTACCATCGCCCAGATCGCCATAAATATTTAAGACGCGGGCAGTGGTTGGATAAGTGTGGCGCAGTTTTTTGAGTTTTTGATATGATTTGGTAGCTGGCGTGGCTTCACCGGTCCGTTCGTTATACTGCAGGTTGGCAGGTTGATTCCAGCCGATTACGCCATCAAAGGTACCAGCCATCGCGACTTCTTTTTGCAGCTTGGGAAACTTAGAATTGTTGGTGTTTTGCAGCAGGCAGTAAAGAAAAGCCATGTTGCCCATCGAATGCGCCTCAACCTGATATTTTTTGAAATGATAGGTTTGGCAGACTTTTTGAATGGCTGCGGCAACGTAATGACCATCCGTAGTATAGTTTGAGTTTTCATTATCGATCAGGTTGACTTCAATGATTGGGTTGATCGCGCCGCAGGGAATCTTGCCTTCCAGCTCGACGGTACCGTTTTGCGCAACGTTGGCTACGATGACGGTTTTGGTGACGCCGGCATCAATCGCCGCCTGAGCCATGTGTCGTTCGGCATGCGCCCCGCTGCCCCAGCCATGAAAGAAAAAGGTTGGCGTAGTTGACTGAACGTATTTTTGAGAATTCAATGCAGCTGCTTTAGCGGATGAAGTCATGGTCATCATTAGGCAGATCGTCAGCATAATTTTAAGCCAGAATTTATATTTCAAGATTTTCGCCTCGTATCATTGTTGATGATGTTATTCTAAGTCTGTTTGTTAAAATTGACCATTTTATTGTCAATTTTTGGCAGAATGTGTTAAATTGAGAAACGCTTGATACTTTAAGGAAAGAAGGTTGTGCTATGCATATTGAAAAAGCCGAAATGAAGGATCTGGATCGAGTTGTCGAAATTCTGCGTGATGGCCGCAATCAGCTGGCGGAAAGTGGGATTGATCAATGGCAAGGCGATTATCCGAATGTTGAACATATCCAAGAAGATATTGAACATGGCTTTGCATACCTGGTACATTCCGACGATCATGAAACGGTGGGAGCTTTTGCAATCGTAGCAGCTCCGGACCACTCTTACGATGAATTGGATGGCAAATGGCTCGTTGATACTGACAACTATCTGGTTATTCACCGGGTTGCCATTCACTCTGACCATGCCGGCAATGGCTATGCTTCTGGTTTGTTTACGAGCGTTATCGACTACGTTAAGGAAAATCCCAACGGTGTCAAGTCATTACGGATCGACACCCATGAGGATAACAAGCCAATGCAGCACTTAATTGAAAAGTATGGCTTTACGCGTGTGGGGACTCTGCATGGCGTCTACCGTCCTGAAGAAACCTCATACGTCTACGAAATGCCGATTCAATAAAAGCAAATAAATAATGTGATAAAATCGACTCAATAGATCATATCGATCACTGAAGTCGTTTTTTATTTTGGGGTGAAAAAATGGATGTAAATGCTCAGCTAACCGATCAGCAGCGAGTCGAGCTGGCAGGTTTGGAATATCAGCCGCTGGGAGTTGGCGATCACGTCAGATTATCCAATGGCAAGCGAGTCGGTCGCGTCAAACGAGCTTTCTATAAACAAGATGGCCTGCGGGGCACCATCATTGTCAATCACCATCAGGATCATAAAGAGATTACGGTGCTGTTTCGCGGCTCATCCGGCTTGAGACATGGCAATCCAACGACATGGTCCAATGAATGGCTGGCAACCAATCTGCCCATTGGCCGTTCGATCGTTGAACATCGAGTTGGTGAGATTCCTTCTCAGCTCAAGTCGGCGGCCAGTTTGTTGAATCAGCTGATGCAGCAGGACTTAACGGCACATTACTATATCTACGGCCATTCACTGGGAGCAATCAACGCCCAGTATGCCCTTGCCAACTGCGATTATCCGGCATGCCTGAGTGAGGCTTGGCTTTATGAGGGCCCAAACGTCTACTGGCTGCTGAATGACCAGCAGAAAGCCCAAGCCGCGATTTTGCGCAATAAGATCAATAATTATATTGACTCACTGGACATCGTGACCCTGGGCTATACTGACCTGCATCATGCAATCGGCCGGGTGCGCTACGTTCAGTCGATTCTGCTTGATCCAATCAGTCAGCATATGTGGGGCGGCTATCAGTTCGATCAAAACGGTCGGTTGTATACCAAACCAGTTGCTGAGTATCGGGAAAAAATCGATCGTGAATTGATTGAACATGTCAGTCAGGCCAGCAGCAGTTGGCGTCAATGGCGTCAGGAACAGGTAAAAAAGCGCCAGGAATTGAATCGCTGGCTGCCCTATCGCTAGTTCGTTTCCATGATGGTGTCAATCTGATCATATAACAGCATCAGAATTATAGGTATTGGGTCTTGCAAACGCTGGCCGACTGCGGATTGGCGGCTTGTTTAGTCAAGCTCGGCTGACGGCTGGATCTCACCGGCATCATTACAGTGACCGTCGCGATGATGCGCTTGTTGCAGAGCAGCATGTATCTGAATGATAATGCATAAAATATCTTGCTGGCAAAAAGGCTCTGTTAATCAATAGTGGCTTGCGTTAAAATTAATCTCTGTAATCATTTATTCACAGGGGAGAGGAAAATATGCAAGCATCACCACCGGCAACGCGCCAGGAAACCGTGCGCTTTGCTTTTAACAGTTCGTTACCGATTTTTTTCGGTTATGTTATCTTAGGAACCGGCTATGGGCTATACATGCATAACCTGGGCTTTGGCTTCTGGTTTCCCACGATAATGGCAGCGGTAGTTTATGGGGGATCCGTTGAATTTATCCTGGCTTCCATGCTGGTTCAGAGCTTTTTGCCGGGCAACGTTGTCTTGATAACGCTGGTCGTTGGCTTTCGGCAGTTTTTTTATGGCCTTTCAATGCTGAAAAAATATCGCGGTGCGGGCTGGCGCAAGTTCTTTTTGATTTATGGCTTAACCGATGAAACCTTTGTCGTCAACTATAGTCTGTCGATTCCTAAAGAATATGATCGTTACTCAGTCTATACGCTGATTTCGCTTTTTGATCACAGCTACTGGGTCTTGGGCGCATTTTTAGGCGGCGCACTGGGGAGTCTGATTGGCAAAGAGATTCCCGGCATGGATTTTGTCATGACGGCTCTGTTTATTGCCTTGGCCGTTGACCAGTTTCAAAAAGAAAAGGATCATCTTAGCTCAACCAGCGGCGTGATTGTTACGATTGCCTGTCTGCTGCTGTTTGGCAAGACGTATTTTTTGGTAGCGACGCTGTTGATCCTGGTGGCTGAATACGCCATTATCTACTGGCGTCAAGCAAAGAGGGGGGACCAAAATGACGCTGACTGATCAGATTATCTGCATTGCCTTAGCCGCGCTGGCAAACTTTGCCACCCGGGTAACGCCATTTCTGCTTTTTAGAACGGAAGCGGTCACGCCTGATTTCGTAACGGGGCTGGGCAGGTTTTTACCGGCCGCGATCATGGGGATGCTGGTCGTATACTGCTATCGCAACGTTAATTGGCTTGGCGGCACGCATGGACTGCCAGAAGTCATTGCCGGCGTGGTGACGGTAATCGTGCATTTATGGAAGCACAGCCTGTTTTTAACTTTGATTGTCGGGACCCTTTGCTACATGCTGCTGATCAATTTTATTTTTTAAGAGACAAGAATGGTTGAAAACGCCAAGCTTAGAAAAATGCTGTTGTGGACTTTTGATGAGTCGGCGACAGCATTTTTGCTTTATCATAGTTTGCGCAGCCAGGCGGCCAGATTGTTTGCTTTGAACTGATGAGAGCCGTGAGTCGTGACGTGGAATCCATCAGTGACCTGCAGTCGGCCAGCCCGTTTAATGAAATTTGCTTGATAATTATCAGAATCACTCCAGGCAGTTGAGAATGGCGCAATCAAGCCTTGGTATCCTTGAATGGTTTTCAAAAACTCAATCACTGGTGCTGCCACGTTGCCATTCCAGACGGGGCCGCCGACCAAAACAACATCATATTGATTCAGCTGAGGCACGGAATTGATAAGTATCGGCAGCTGGCGTTGTTTTAGCTGCTGTTGATAGATGCGACCAGTAGCTTCCATGTTATTTGGATAGACGCTGTCGGCCACGCGCAGACGCAACGCGGGAGCTTTGGTCGCATCTTGAATTAATTTGGCAAGTTTAGTGGTATTATTAAATTGTGAATAATAAACAATGAGTGCTTGCTGGGCCATTATCTACAGCTCCTTTAATCAGTTTTTGACTTTGATTATAGCAATGAATGCTCAGCACGCTCAAATTAAAGGATGTGATGATGATGAAAAACGGCTCAAGCACCAGTGAAAAAGCCCTTAACGTTTTTTTGTGGTTTATTGTAATTTCGATGATGGTTTCACTGATTTTAACTACCAAAACGGCTTTGACGGCTGCGACAGCCAAAGCAGCAGGGGCCGCCTGGTTTTTGGATCTGGAAATCGTGGCCGGCCTGCTGATTGTTATGCTTCCTAAGTTTTTGGCGATCAAGCTAAAGGTTTATCTGCCGCCGCTGCTTTACGGTCTGTTTTTAATGTTTATCTATGGAGCCATTTATCTGGGCACGATCTATCACTTCTACAGCATTCCATACTGGGACAAAGGTCTGCATCTGATTAGCGGTGCTTTGCTGGCTGGTTTTGCGCTGTCGGCATTTGGCGGCTTGATTCCTGATGAGGGGATCAAGCACGTGCCGCCATTTTTTATCAGTATGTATGCCACGGCGTTTGCGGTTTTTTGCGGCGTTTTATGGGAATTTTATGAATTTACCTGTGACTCGTTTGGCATGAATCTGCAGCGGTACATGAGGAACGGTCACTTGCTGTTGGGACGGGCGGCTTTAATGGATACGATGGGTGATATGTTTGCTGACTTCTTTGGCGCTCTCATTTTTGCAGTGATTGCCTACTTTAAGCTGCGCAAGGACAGTCGCTGGATTGAGAAGTTCTTCTTCCATCGTAATCTGTAATCGAATTAAGCAGTTGCTGAGCATGCGGTTGAGGCTTGATTAAGTCATCAACCGTTTTTTACTTAGTGAACGATCCAATCCATAAATTATTGGCAATTGGATCCGCTTCCGAATTTGCCGTGGCATGATAAAATGCACTATAATATTTCTTATGTATCTTAATTGACTTTAAGAATTTTTTAGTGAGAGGTAATTTTATGCTGCGCGGCAAAAAAGGCTTGCTTTTGTTGATCGGCGCCGTTTTAGCGGTGGCTGGCGGGAGTGGATACTGGTATCACCAGCAGCAGTCAGCATCGACAACGGTTCAACAGACTTCACAAAAAGATCGGGTTTTAAAGAAAAAAATAACGCTGGTCGCGATTGGTGATTCGCTGACGCATGGTCAAGGCGACGATAAAAACGAGCAGGGTTATGTCGGACGGATTAGGAAAAAACTGCAAAAACACTACCATAATCGCGTAACTACGTATAATTATGGGGTAACTGGCGACCGGTCCGATCAGATGCTCAAGCGGCTTAATGAACAGCCAGAAATGCGGGCGAATCTAAAAAAAGCCGATGTAATCGTGATGACGGTTGGCGGCAATGACTTGATGCAGAAACTGGAGAGCAACCTGTTGAGCAATTCAACCAATAAGATCGAGAGCAATATCGAACAAGCAGGCACGACCTATCAGCAAAAGCTAAATGAATTGCTGACCGCGGTTCGCAAACAAAATGCCACCGCGCCGATTTTTATGTACAGCATTTATGATCCGGTTTACACTTATTTTCCTGATGTGTCGATTATCAACGAGTCCGTCGCCAAGTGGAATCAAATCACAAAACAGACCGTGGCTCAGTATGGCCCGTCCTATTTCGTTGATATCAATCATTTAATGTCATATGGCCAGTATAAAACGCCCAAGCAGCGGCAAAAACTCTCACAGCAGGCTCAAAAAGCCAATAGCGATCAGATTACCCAAAAGCAGGTCATTGCGATTATGAACAATGATACGCACAACCTAAACAACTACATCTCAACTGAAGATAATTTTCACCCTAACAGCAAGGGCTATGATCAGATGACCAATGCTTTATACAAGGTGATGCTGCAGCACGATGACTGGGAATATCAGCAAGAGTAGGATGATTTGAATGAATATGGAAGATAAGCTAAAGAAACAATATAATGGCTGGAAGGCAGCTTTTTGGGTTTTGGTAATCGTCTTAATTGGCTCGCTGCTAGCGGTAGTTCATCTAGCCAGCGCACCAGTTAAGACACCAGCTGAAACTACGGCTCCCAAAGCCAGTGATACGTCATTGGAACTGGTTTTGAATCAAAAACAGGTCAATGCCTTAGCCAACAGCTACATTAAAAAAATTCAGAAAAAGTCCAAAAAGCCGCAATATCGTTTTATCGTAGGCAATCAGTATGCAACGGTAATCGGCCGCGCTAAGTTTTTGGGGGTCAACGTGCAATACGCGATGAACTGCATTCCGGTTAAAACCAGTGAAGGCAATATTCTACTGAAAGCTAAAGGATTGGCGGTTGGCCGGCTTAACCTGCCGATCGGGTTCGTCATGGGCTATATCAAAAAGAACTATCAGCTGCCAAACTGGGTCTACATTAACCAAAAGAAAAAGACGATTCTACTGGATCTGAATAAATACACCAAAAATAAGGCAGTGCATGCCCAAGCTGATGAGATCAACCTGGCAGATGGTCAGTTTAAGTTCTTGATTACCGTGCCGCAGGATAACTAACAGGGGGTCGGCAGATGTTTCGTGAAAGCTTCTATCATTTTTTGATGACCTTAAGGCAGCCCAATCAGCCAACTGAGATTGAGCAGTTTGCCAATAATGCTTTTTTGGACTCGTCATTTCCTAAGCAATCCCAAGATTTTGATGAAATATCTCATTACTTGGAAGAAAATGCCGAATATCTGCCAGGAATGACGATTTTTGATGATGCCTGGCAGCTGTATCTAGAAAAAATGAATTAGAATTTAGGAGGAACTAAAATGGCAACAATTCAATGGTTCCCTGGTCACATGGCCAAAGCATTGCGCCAGATCAGAGAGCAGATGCCTTTAGTCGATATCGTATTTGAGCTGGTTGATGCGCGGGTGCCATACTCCTCGCAAAACCCAGAAGTTGATCTGGCCGCTGGCGACAAGCCGCGTCTTTTGATCTTAACCAAAACCGATTTAGCGGATCCAGAAGTCACCAAAGAATGGCTGCAGTACTTTAAGGATCACGGACAGCCGGTACTGGCACTGGACTCGCGCGCCCGCAGCGTTGCCAAGACCGTTACCAACGCGGCCAAGCAGGTCTTAGCCGAAAAACTGGCCAATGAGCAGGCTAAGGGGATGAAAAAACGGGCAATTCGCGCAATGTGTGTCGGCGTGCCTAACGTCGGCAAGTCAACGCTTTTGAATCACCTGGTCAAAAAGAACGTTGCGGCTACTGGTAATCGGCCGGGGGTAACGACCGGTCAGCAGTGGCTGCGTTCGTCGGCTGAATTGGAGCTGCTGGATACGCCAGGCGTTTTATGGCATAAGTTCGCGACTGAAAAAGAAGGCTTGATGCTGGCACTTTCTGGCGCAATCAAGGACAGTCTGTTTGCCAAAGACGACGTTGCTCTGTTTGCATTGCAGTATCTGCGCGCCAATCGACTGACTGAATTGAAGCAGCGCTATCATCTGACTGACGCTGATGTGGACGAAAGCGTGACTGATCCGGATCTATTGCTGACGATTACCAAAAAGATGGGCTTTCGTGATGACTACGATCGCGGCAGTGAACGGCTGATCTTTGATTTGCGCAAGGGCAAGCTGGGAACGATCTCATTGGAAAAGCCGGCTGACATTAATGCCGAGGGTCTCAATGAATAAGCTAAGCATAAAAGAAATCAAGGATCGCTTAAAAGACGTGTCTACGCTTGATGATCCGTTTGTTCAATCACTACGACAAGATGAGCGTAAAGGCGTTCAAACCGCGCTGGCACAGCTAAAGCGTCGATTGGAACGACAGGCAGCAAGCTACGCGGCCTTCAAAGAGCGTTTCAAATATGAAAATCAGCTCTGGCAAGATGGTCAGCAGTACGTTGCCGGTATCGATGAGGTTGGGCGGGGGCCGCTGGCTGGTCCCGTAGTTACGTGTGCGGTAATTCTCAAGCCTGATTTTGATCTGGTGGGGGTTACGGACTCTAAGCAGCTGACCAGGCATGAGCGTGAGCAGCTGTATCTGCAGATCGTTAATGAAGCCCTGGAAGTCAGCATTGCCGTCAACCCATGCACGGTTATCGATCAGCTGAATATCTACGCGGCGACCCAGCAGGCAATGATTCGCAGTGTAAATTCATTGGCGCATCGGCCGTCCCACTTGATTGTCGATGCCGTACCCTTGGCAATTGATATTCCGCAGACGACCTTGATTAAAGGCGATCAAAAGAGTATCAGCGTCGCGGCTGCCAGTATCGTTGCCAAAGAATATCGTGACCATCTGATGCGTGATTACGACCGGCTTTATCCAGGCTATGGCTTTGCTGAAAATATGGGCTATGGTACCAAGCAGCATTTGCAGGGATTGGCAAAACTTGGACCATGCCCGATTCATCGGCACTCGTTTTCACCAGTCCAGCAATATCTGCATTAGCAAGTCAGCCACCATCGACTAAAGTCACGGGATTTCTAGCTGGACATAATTAAATATTAAATAAGAAGAACAGCACTGTCTTGGTTTTGATGAAACTTGAGGCCGTGTTTTTTAATTGGCTTGTAGGATCGTGTCATTTCTAAAATTATTGAGACAGTCTATTTTGCAGAAAACAGCCAGTCAGGCAGCTCCTCTAAGATGTCTTGACTGCTTAGGATCGGTCGTGCTCCAGCAGCAATCAGTTCATTGGCTCCAAGCGACATTGGCGAATCGATTGGCCCGGGAACCGCACCGACATTTCGATTGTCCTGAAGCGCCAGGTTGGCCGTAATCAGACTGCCGCTGCGCCGACTGCCTTCAACCACCAGACAGGCATGACATAAACCGGCAATGATCCGATTGCGTTCGGGAAAATTGCTCGGGTAGGGCGTAGTTGCCAGTGGATACTCCGTCAGCAAAAGACCGGACTGTGCGATTTGCTGCTGTAAAAATGCATTGCAGCGTGGATAGCTACCATCTAGACCAGTCCCGATTACGGCAATTGCGGCCCCGCCATCCAGCAGCGTTATCTGGTGAGCCAAGCCGTCAACTCCTTTGGCCAGGCCACTGACGATCGCGACTTGGCTGCTGACGACTCCTGGCAGTAATTGATTGATCACTCGTTCACCATATTTAGTGATATTTCTTGATCCAACCACGGCCAGACAAGGGGACTGCAGCAGTTTTAGGTTGCCATGATAATACAAAACCAATGGCGGATCATAAATTTCTCGCAGGCGCTGTGGATAGATCGCGTCAAGCGGCGTTATGAACGGCATTGGCAGATTTTGCTCAGTCTGACGCCGCAGTTCCTGGCTGGACCATTCGTCAAACCACTGCATCCGTTTGTTAAAAGTAATATTCAAGTGATCAGTCAATTTAGCGAGATTGGTAATCTGTTTTTGCTGAATAGCAGCCAACAAAAGTCGATATTTTATGCGCCGGCTCAAGCAGCTGCACAGACTCAGCTTTAGGATAAATTCACGCAGTAGCATTATTTTCCCTCCTTACCTTTTCTATATGCCAAAAATCCAATTTGGTACTAAAATTTCACTCTTTAATTTTTAAATTTGTTTTTTTCGTTAAAATGATTTTATCGTTGCCTTGATTTTTTTAATAAACTCGATTATATTGATACGCTAGTTAGACCATTTTCTTTTTTGAATTAATCTAGGTCTATCTGATCGGTTCATTGCTGATTGAAATCAGCCAGACGGGTTTGACCGCACAAGAGACCATATAATAGTATAGAAGATAAAACCGATCAAATTCATCATGATAGGAGCCTTATGATGGCAACTAAAACTGTAAAATCAACTGCTAAAACAACTTCGGCCAAGACGAAAACTGCAAAACCGGCCGCTAAAACAACCAAAAAGACGACTGCCAAGCGCCCTAAGACCAAGAAAAAGCTGGTCATCGTCGAATCGCCTTCCAAAGCCAAGACGATTGGCAAGTATCTGGGACGAACCTATAAAGTCGTCGCCAGTCTGGGTCATGTCCGGGATCTGCCAAAGAGCCGGATGGGGGTTGATATTGAAAACGACTATCAGCCCGACTACATCTCCATTCGTGGTAAGGGTGACGTGATCAAAGAACTGCGCAAGGATGCCAAGCAGGCAAAAGCCGTCTATCTGGCATCTGACCCGGACCGGGAAGGGGAAGCAATTGCCTGGCACGTTGCCAACCTTTTAAAGCTGGATACTAAAGACAAGAACCGGGTTACCTTCAATGAAATTACCAAAGACGCCGTTAAGGAAGCCTTTAAGGAACCGCGTGAGATCAACATGGACCTGGTTGATGCACAGCAGGCACGGCGGGTTTTGGATCGGCTGGTTGGTTATTCCATCAGCCCGATTCTTTGGAAAAAGGTCAAAAAAGGACTGTCTGCCGGACGGGTGCAGTCAGTCGCACTAAACCTGATCATCCAAAGAGAACAGGCGATTCGCGACTTTAAACCCGAAGAATACTGGACGATTGATGGTCAGTTCAAAAAGGGCAGTGACGAGTTTGCGGCATCTTTTTATGGCGAAAACGGTAAAAAAGCCGCGCTGCCTAATAACGAAGCCGTTCAAAAAGTACTGGCCAAGATTGATCGCAAGGCGCCATTTACGATTGATGACGTTACGCGTAAAGAACGCAAGCGGATGCCGCAGCCACCATACACTACCTCCACGATGCAGCAGGATGCCAACCGCCGTCTGAACTTCCGGACGCGTAAGACGATGATGGCTGCGCAACAGCTGTATGAAGGGATTACGCTTGGGCACGGCAGCGCGGTCGGTCTGATCACCTACATGCGTACCGACTCAACGCGGATTGCCTCAATTGCCAAACAGGAAGCCTCTCAGTTTATTCATGAAAACTATGGGGAACAATATGCCGCAATCAAGCCGGTCAAGGGTAAGCTGCCGGAAGGGGCCCAAGACGCGCACGAAGCGATTCGGCCAACTTCGGTCAATCGTACGCCCGCGGAGATGAAACAGTATCTGACGGCTGATCAATACAAGCTCTACAGCCTGATCTGGAGCCGATTCGTAGCCAGTCAGATGACGCCGCAGATTGTTGATACGATGGCCGTTTCATTGAGTCAAAACGGGGTCGACTTTCATGCCAACGGATCCAAGGTCAAATTTGATGGCTTTACCAAGGTTTACAAGCGTGGTCAGGAAAAAGACAATGTTTTACCAGACCTGAATCAAGGCGACCAGGTCCAAATGATCAGTGATGACCCGGCCCAGCACTTCACGCAGCCGCCTGCTCGTTATACGGAAGCTGCCTTGATCAAGACGCTGGAAGAAAATGGGGTCGGCCGGCCTTCCACCTATGCGCCAACGCTGGACACCATTCAGCGCCGCTACTATGTTCGTTTGGTATCGCGCCACTTTGAGCCAACCGAGCTGGGTGAGATCGTCAACCAGATCATCGTCAAGCAGTTCCCAGAAATCGTCAATGTCAAGTTTACGGCCGAAGTTGAAGACGACTTGGACCGGATCGAAGAAGGCAAGGAAAACTGGGTTAAGGTCGTTGACAAGTTCTACCAGCCATTTTCTAAGGAAGTCCAGGCTGCCGAGGAACAGGTTGCTAAAATCGAAATGCATGATGAACTGGCCGGCAGCAATTGTGAGATCTGTGGGGCGCCAATGGTCGTTAAGATGGGCCGCTATGGCAAGTTCCATGCCTGCTCGCGCTTCCCGAACTGCCGCAACACCAAGGCAATCGTCAAAGATATCGGCGTAACCTGTCCTAAGTGTGGGCAAGGAAACGTAGTCGAGCGCAAGTCCAAGAAGAATCGCGTCTTTTATGGCTGCTCACGCTACCCTGAATGTGATTTCGTTTCATGGGACAAGCCAATTGGCCGTAACTGTCCTAAAGACGGTCATTTCTTGATTGAAAAGAAGGTCAAGAAGGGCAAGCAGATCGTTTGTCCTAATGGCGACTATGAAGAATCAATCCAAAATTAAAAGATAGACTTGCGAAAGCCCTCTCAATCTGTTATTGTGCAGATTAGAGGGCTTTTGGCATATACCATTGCCTATTGAGAGTTGAAAGGATGACGAGAGATGATTCAGATTGAAAATGAGCAGCTGACGGTTCAGATTGATCCATTAGGCGCACAGATGCACAGCATTAAGCGAAATGCAGCGGGATTGGAATATTTGTGGCAGGGTGATCCAAAGTCTTGGAAACGGCAGGCACCGGTTCTGTTTCCATTTGTCGGCCGGCTCAAAGATGATCAATACGAATATCAAGGTAAGGTCTATCATCAAACGCAGCATGGCTTTGCCCGCGATCGGGAGTTTCAGGTCGTGGAACAGAGCAGTGAGCGAGTAGTTTTTGAGCTGCGTGATGATGAAAAAACGCGGGCTGCCTTCCCGTTTGCTTTTGTATTGACGATTACCTACCAGCTGGATGAGGATCGTCTGCTGATCAGCTATCGTGTTGAAAACCCAAGCAATGACCAGACGCTGATCTATGCTTTGGGTGCGCACCCGGGTTTTAACGTACCAGTTGATGAACAGGGCAGTTTTGAAACGACTCAGTTCAGTGTTTCGCCGGCGATTGACTATCAACAGGTTAAATTGGTCGCACCTGGTCCATTTAATGATCTGGAACATCCAGCGGTTCTGCACATGCAGCAGCCCATTACACTGGATCATGAGTTGTTTGATGAGGATGCCTTGATCTTTGCAACCAAGGGCATGCCATTTACGGCAACGCTGACGGAACCGCAGACCAATCATGGGGTTCACGTTCAAGTTAACGGTGCACCATTTGTCGGTGTCTGGTCGCCATACCCAGCCCAGGCCAACCTGGTGTGCGTTGAGCCATGGTGGGGGATTGCCGACAGCATCCACAGTGACGGCAGACTCGAAGACAAGCAGGTGATGAGTCGGCTGGCACCTGGCAAGCATGAGGACTATGCATTTGCTATTCAGCCTTTCTAACGACTTAAAAAAGACGTGGTGAGCTTGATCACCACGTCTTTTTGATTATAGCTGAATTGGATCAGCGCAGCAGGTAGCCGCCATCAACTGGCAGCATTACACCGGTTACGTAATCAGATGCCGGACTGGCTAAAAATACCATTGGCCCCATCAATTGTTCAGGACGGCCCCATTCACCAGAAGGAATATGTTCTTTGATCTCAGGCCCCCGCACCGGATCTTCGGCCAGCGCCTTAGTCATATCCGTTAAAATGTAGCCTGGTGCCAGACCGTTGACTTGAATGTTGTATTTGGAAAGGGCATCAGCGTAGGCTTTAGTCAGGCCCAGGACGCCATGTTTGGCTGCCGTGTAAGGGAAGATGAACTTGCCGGCACGGTAGGACTGCATTGAGCCAATGTTAATGATCTTGCCGTGCTTTTGCTTAGCCATATACTTGGCTGCGGCCTGCGACATGTGGTAGAGCACGTTGAGATTCAAATTGATCACCTTGTCCCAGTCTTCATCCTTGAACGCCAAGACGTCATTGCGGATCTGAATGCCGGCATTGTTGACTAAAATATCCAGACCACCCATTTCCTTAACGCATTGCGCGATGATTTCGTCGGCACAACCCGGTTCAGTGATGTCGCGCTGCAGAAAGCCGATCTTTTGTCCATTGCCTTCAACCGCTTGACGAGTTTCTTCCCAGCCGCGCTGTGAATTTGAAACGACAAAAATATCCGCGCCGTAAAGCGACAGCGCCTTTGAATAGTTTTGGCCCAGCCCGCTGGCACCGCCAGTGATCAAAGCAACCTTGCCATTAAGCTGAAAACTTTGTTGGTTAAATGAACTCATAAAAAGCACCTCGATGTTTAAAATCGATTTTAGGAAATCGTTACACCTAATTATAAGCGCTTTCAATACTTTTGCAAGAGGCTTTAGGAAATCGGTTGCCTAATTTTATCAACAAAATAAAAATCGCATCCTACTCAGTATTCAATGCCAAGTGATGCGATCATCAGCTTAATTATTTTTGATTGCGTTTTTGCTGTCGCCGATAGCCCAAGCCAAAATGAACCAGCGATTCGGTACCATTGAAGATGCGCTTGATGTTGGCACGGTGCAGCCAGATGATTACCACTGTCAAGAACCCGGCAATGGCTGCCAGGATCCAGTCGTGAATGCATAAGGCAATGATGAAAATTGCGGTAATGCCAACCATGCCAGCCGCGCTAGCCATGCTGGTCAACAATAATACCGTCAGATAGATGGCCCAGGCAACCAAAAAGAGCAGCGGGTTATATGCCAGCAGGATCCCGGCACTGGTTGCAACGGCCTTGCCGCCATGAAAGTGATCAAAAATCGAGCAGGTATGCCCCAAAACGGCAAACAGGCCAATTAAAAGCGGACTGACGGTCTGACTGCAGTGAAAGAAATATGGCTGACAGGCTGCCAGCGTCCCCTTGAACATATCAAGAAACAATACGGTTGCGCCTGCTTTAGGTCCCAAAACGCGCAGAGTGTTGGTCGTGCCGATATTACCGCTGCCTAACTTGCGAATATCCTTGTGGTAGAATACCTGGCCGATCCAAAGTCCCCAGGGAATCGAGCCTAAAAAGTAGGCAATGATCGCCATTAAACAGATTTTAAAAATCATAAATCACTCAAAACTCCTTCGATAATAATTGCATAATTGCTATAATAGCACATTGAGTAGCATCGGCAACTTTTGTTCGATGTGTTAAAATAATGGGGCACAAATGTTTGCAAAATTTCTTTGCTAAATTTTGCCAAATCAGTTATATTAAAAAACGTTACTAAAAAATTATGAGGAGGGCCTTTCGTTGGCAGAACAAGAATATCAATATGATGCATCCTCCATTAAAATCCTTAAGGGGCTGGAGGCGGTGCGCAAACGGCCTGGGATGTATATCGGTTCAACGGATACCTATGGCCTGCACCATTTGGTATATGAAATCGTTGACAACGCGGTCGATGAGGCTTTGTCTGGTTTTGGCGATGAAATCAACGTGACGATCGAACCCGACAATTCAATCACGGTCCAGGATCATGGTCGTGGGATGCCGGTAGGAATGCATGCTTCTGGCAAACCAACGCCGGAAGTCATCATGACCGTGCTGCATGCCGGGGGAAAGTTTGGTCAAGACGATGGCTATAAGACTTCCGGTGGGCTGCATGGGGTTGGGGCCTCAGTCGTGAATGCTCTTTCAACCAAACTGACACTGACGATCGTGCGCGATCACGTTCGCTATCAAGAAAAATTCGTCAATGGCGGCAATCCGGTCGGGACGCTCAAAAAATTAGGCAATACGCGCGCGGGTTCCGGAACAACGGTTACCTTTAAGCCGGATCCAAAAATCTTTTCTACGACAGTCTACAACTACGATACTTTGGCAAGACGGCTGCGTGAATCGGCATTCCTGCTAAAGGGCCTGAAGATCACGCTGACTGACAAGCGCGCTGGTCAGGAAAAAGAAGAGGTATTCCAGTTTGAAAATGGCATCAAGGACTTTGTCGGCTACCTCAATGAAGACAAGGATACCTTGGGCCAGATCATGTACTTTGACGGCAAGCAGGATGGCGTCGAAGTTGAGGTTGCAGCTCAGTATAACGATGGCTATTCAGAAAACGTCTTGAGCTTTGTCAACAACGTGCGCACTCCAGATGGGGGAACGCATGAAGCCGGTTTTCGCAATGCCTGGACCAAAACGTTCAATGACTACGCCAGAAAAGTCGGTCTGCTCAAGGAACGCGACAAGAATCTGGAAGGGTCTGACGTTCGTGAAGGCTTGACGGCAGTCGTCTCAGTACGAATCCCGGAACGCATTCTGCAGTTTGAGGGCCAGACCAAAGACAAGCTGGGGACGCCAGAAGCCCGTAAGATCGTGGACTCAATCGTCAGCGACCAGCTAAGCTACATGCTGCTGGAAAATGGCGATGAAGCTCAGCAGCTGATCAGAAAAGCACTCAAGGCTCGCCAGGCAAGGGAAGCCGCGCGCAAGGCTCGTGACGAATCACGCGGCTCCAAGCGCAAAGGTCGTAAAGAACGCAATCTGTCCGGTAAGCTGACGCCGGCCCAGTCAAAAGATGCCGCTAAAAATGAGCTTTTCTTAGTCGAAGGTGATTCAGCCGGTGGGAGTGCCAAGCAGGGGCGCGATCGAAAGTTTCAAGCGATCCTGCCATTGCGTGGTAAGGTTCTCAATACGGAAAAGGCCAAGCTGGATGACGTCTTGAAAAACGAAGAGCTTAATACGATCATCTATACGGTTGGCGCGGGGGTCGGCAGTGAGTTCAACGTTGCAGACTCCAATTACGACAAGATCATCATCATGACTGATGCCGATGACGATGGGGCTCACATCCAGATTCTTTTGCTGACGTTCTTCTACAAGTACATGCGGCCAATGATCGAAGCCGGTAAGGTCTACATTGCCTTGCCGCCACTGTATCGCATCCAGTCTGGCAAAGGAGCCAAAACCAAGATTCAGTATGCCTGGACCAACGATCAGCTGACGCAAATGACCAAAAAGATTCGCGGCGCTCAGCTGCAGCGTTTCAAGGGGCTTGGTGAAATGAATGCCGATCAGCTCTGGGAAACCACGATGAATCCTGACACACGGACGCTGATTCGAGTGCGGATAGAAGATGCCGAGCTGGCTGAAAAGCGCGTCACTACCTTGATGGGCGATAAGGTTGCGCCACGTCGGAAATGGATTGAAGAAAACGTGCAATTTACGCTGAGCGATGACGAAGAGTCTGATCAGCTGATGGAAAATCGCGGTCAAAAGGCTAAAACGCCAACGATCAATACCTGGAATCAAAAGTAAGAGGTGAAAGTCAATGAGTGAACCAAAAATCGAAAATATGACTTTGGAAGACTTGATGGGCGATCGCTTCGGCCGGTATTCCAAGTCCATCATTCAAGAACGGGCCCTGCCGGATATTCGCGATGGTCTCAAACCGGTTCAGCGCCGGATCCTGTTTGCCATGAACAAGGATGGCAATACCTATGATAAAGGCTTTCGCAAGTCAGCCAAGTCGGTTGGTAACGTAATGGGTAACTTCCACCCGCACGGCGACAGTTCCATTTATGAAGCACTGGTACGGATGAGTCAGGATTGGAAGCTGCGTGACCCATTGATTGAAATGCACGGCAACAACGGGTCGATGGATGGTGATCCACCGGCTGCCATGCGTTATACCGAGGCTCGTTTAAGCAAGATTGCCGGTTTGATGCTCAAGGATATCGACAAAGATACGGTTGATATGACGCTGAACTTTGACGATACCGAAAAAGAGCCGACTGTCTTGCCAGCCCGCATTCCCAATCTTTTGGTTAACGGTGCGACCGGGATCTCGGCGGGGTATGCTACGGAAATTCCGACGCATAATCTGGGCGAGCTGATTGATGCACTAATCTACCTGCTTGGTCATCCCACGGCCAGTCTGGATAAGCTGATGGAATTCGTGCCGGGTCCTGATTTTCCAACTGGCGGGATCATTCAAGGTAAGGAAGGAATCAAAAAAGCCTATGAAACTGGTCGGGGACGCATCGTCGTACGGGCTAAGACCAGTATCGAGACGCTGCGTGGCGGTCGGCAGCAGATCAATATCACGGAGATTCCATATGAAGTCAACAAGGCCCAGCTGGTCAAGCGAATTAACGACCTGCGTCTGGCCAAAAAGGTTGAGGGAATCGCTGAAGCTCGCGATGAGACTGACCGCAGCGGCCTGCGCATCGCAATTGAGCTGAAGCGCGGCGCCAATGCCGAGGGGATCTTAAACTATCTGCTAAAAAACACCGACCTGCAGATCAACTATAACTTCAACATGGTGGCGATCGATAATCAGCGGCCAATGCGGGTAGGCTTAAAGCATATTTTGACGTCTTATCTGAGCTTCCAAAAAGAGATCATTATGCGGCGGACGCGCTTTGATTTAAATAAAGCGCAAAAACGGCTCCACATCGTTGAAGGGCTGATTAAGGCGCTCAGTATGCTTGATCAGGTCATTCAAACGATTCGGGCTTCTAAAAACCGGGCTGATGCCAAGCAGAATCTGATTGAATCGCTGGGCTTTGATGATCCGCAAGCCGAAGCCATCGTTACCATGCAGCTGTATCGGCTGACCAATACTGACGTGACGGCGCTTGAAGATGAGCAAAAGCGTCTGAATGATCAGATTGCCGAATACCAGCTGATCTTAAGCGATGAAAATGAGCTGGCTAAAGTGCTGCGCCAAGAAATGCGGACGATTAAAAAAGAATTTGCGACACCGCGCCGGACTGAGATTCAAAGCAAGGTTCAAAAACTGGAGATTGACACTAAGGTTACGGTCGCCAAAGAAGACGTGGTCGTATTGGTTTCCAAAGCCGGCTATATCAAGCGCAGCAGTCTGCGGTCATTTAAGGCTTCCAATGTTGAGGAAGACGGTTTGCGAGAAGACGACTATCCGCTGTTGATTCAAGAAACCAGTACGCTGGCGCATCTTTTCATGTTCACCAATCTTGGCCATCTGATCTATCGGCCGGTGCATGAATTGACTGACGTGCGCTGGAAAGACGTGGGCGAGCATATTTCGCAAACGATCGGCCTGGCCGCGGGTGAAGAGATTATCAAGGCACTGATTTTTGATCGGCTGGATATGCCAGGAACGCTGCTGATGGGAACCAGCGATGGTCAGGTCAAGCAGACTGAGTTCAAGGAATATCAGCCAGGATCCCGTTATAAGAGCACGGCGACGGTCTACATGAAGCTTAAGGGTGATGACGCTCAAGTCGTTAACGTAATGTATTATGAGCCAAAAGATACTGCGCAGTCGCTGCTGGCAATCAGTCATGAAGGCTATGCCGTTCGCTTTGACGTAGCTGAAGTACCGATTGCCGGGGTCAGAACGACAGGGGTACGGGCCATCAATCTGCATGACGATGACAGAATGGTTGACCTACAGCTGGTTGATGAGGATCAGCATCTGGCCATGGTAACTCAGCGCGGGGCCTTTAAAGAAATGGCCGTAGCCGACATTAAGCTTGGCGCACGGGCAAGACGCGGCGAACTGGTGCTGCACCGTTTGAAGAAGCTTCCGCACAAGCTGGTCGACTTTTTGCCTTATGATGCCGACTATCAGGGAGCCGTTGAGATCATAACCGATCGGCCGCTGTTCCAGGATGTTTTGATTACTGATCACCATCTGGGAACGGCCCATTCAAACGGTACTTTTGTAATTGATACCGAAAGTCAGGGTATTCCGGTTAAGCTGCGCATCAAGCCCCAGCTGACCGAAACGGTGACAAGCGAGCAGCTCGATCTGACGGATTCAATTTCATAGTCTGCATAAATATGCATCTGAAATGAAATTAGATTCCCATTTAAGAGCTGGTCGTGCTAAAATAAAAGGGTATAATTAATTTGCGAAAACGTTGCAGCTAACGTTTTACGTGATGATTGAATCAAAGGAGTTGTCTTTATGAGCAAGGAATTAGTTTTTGGTCATCAAAAGCCAGATACTGACGCCATTACGGCCGCAATGGCATTTTCATACTTTGAAAACGAACTGGGCTACGAAACGGAAGCCGTTGCCTTGGGCGAACCAAACGATGAAACGAAGTACGCTTTGAACTACTTCAACATGGAAGCACCACGGGTCGTTAAGACGGTTGCCAACGAAACTGACAAGGTAATGCTGGTTGACCACAACGAACCACAACAATCAGTTGCTGACATCGACCAAGTTACGGTTACGCACTTGGTTGATCACCACCGGATCGCCAACTTCAACACGGCACAGCCACTTTGGATCACGGCCCGCCCATACGGCTGTGTTTCCACGATCATCACGGAACTGTTCCAAGAAAAGCACATTGAGATTCCTGCCAACCTGGCGGGGATGATGATGTCTGCTATCATTTCCGACACGCTGCTGCTGAAGTCACCAACGACTACTGACCACGACGGCGAAGCTTTGAAGTACCTGGCAAAGGTTGCCGGTGTTGAAGACTACGAAGCTTACGGAATTGAGATGCTGAAGGCTGGTACCAACCTGGCTGCCAAGTCTGATGCTGATATCGTTGATGGCGACGCCAAGACGTTCGAACTGGGCGACGCTAAGCTGCGGATCGGTCAAGTAAACACGGTTGACCTGGATGACGTCTTCTCTCGTCAAGCCGATCTGGAAAAGACGATGCAGCAACTGAACGATGAAAACGGCTATGACACGTTCATCTTGATTGCCACCAACATTTTGAACAGCGATTCTGATCTGCTGGTTGTTGGCGGCAACACGGAAAAGGTTGAACAGGCATTCGGCAAGAAGTTGGATGACAACCACCGTATGAACCTGCCAGGCGTAGTTTCACGTAAGAAGCAAGTGGTACCTCCATTGACGGACGTCTTTGAAGGCTAATCAGCGCTTAATCAAAACAGCACTCCGCCATTGCCGCGGGGTGCTTTTACTTTGCATAATTAAGTTAATTGATGGTTTGACGGAGGAATTAAGATGAAAATCTGTCCAAACTGTGGTAGTGAAGTTTTAGAAAATGCCCAATACTGTACGCGTTGTGGCTGGCATTTTGAAGCGGTTGACGATCACAAAACGGCTGACCAAGAAATTCAGCCAGCTTCGACAACCGGCGAAAACAGTGAGCTACCGGCAACTGAATCAATCAGCGAGCCACGGACGATAGCGGCTGAACGGCCTCAAGCGGCAGCAGGACAGCATGAGCCGCAAACATCAACGGATCCTGTCCATTCACAAAAGACCGCTGAACCGCATCCAAGCGCGCTGGCACCAGGTCGTGACGAAGTTTCAGACATTCAAAAAGTCGCAGAACAGCGGCATCCTTTGGTCAACGATCCAAAAGCAGGCAGCCAGCCGGCCAAACCGGATTCAAAGGCAGCAGTCAGCGCGGCTGGTGAAGCCAAAGGAAATCATGAGTCCGCGTCATTTAAGAGTCGTGCGGAAGCCAGGAAGCAATCCGAATCAAGTGCGGCTGGAGACTCAGTTGAACTGACGCTGAATCTCGAGCATACCAAACAGGAATTTAAACGGGCCTGGGACTGGCTGATCGAATCATTGAGACATCCCGGAGCATATCAGCAGCCAAGCTGGCGTTGGACCGGTTTGACGATGCAGATTCTTGAGGCCTTGATTGCGGTTGTGACGATTGGTTGGATGGTTGATCATCTATCGGCTAAGCTTGCTCAGCTTGCGTCAGGCTCGGCAATCGTCTTTCACATCAAGACCATGACGACGGGAAGCTTTTTATTGCTTTGGCTGCTGATCGTGGTTGCCATGCTGCTGATGAGTGCCGTGGCGTACGTCTTTAAACGCTATGTTAGTGGTATTGAAGGTGGCGATTACGTTGATATGATCAATCGTTTGACGTGGTCCAGCAACTTTAATGTTATTTTGCTGCTGGTCAGCTTGTTGCTGGCATCATTAACCGGCTCGCTTGGCATGATGACTCTGATTGGCGTGATTCTGCTGACTGCTTTGGGAATGTTTGCCCTGGCATTGGCTGATGTGATGCTTGAGGCTGACAGTCAGAAGCTTGATCGCATGTATGGCGCACTGATCGTTTTGGTCATCAATGGTTTGATCGTTTTTGCCGCAATCTCGTTGGGCGGTAAGCTGATTAAAGAAATGATCATGGCGCTGATGCTGCAGCTGTTTTAGCATAAATCCAGATAGAATTTAACCCCCAACCGATTCGCGGGTGCATTGCGAATCAATTGGGGGTTTATTACTTAGAAAAGTTTTGTTAACGTCTTGCGAATCGTGGTCGCGGTAATGTCGGGAAAAATCGACTGCATTCTAACGTTGTCGGGTTTAGCCATATATTCAGCCAACGAGTTCAGCTGCTCACCCTGGGTAACGCCAAGGTCAGCTAATGACAGCGGCAGGCCAACGCGAGGATAGTAGGCGCGGATTTCTTTGATCAACGCGGCATCGTTTTCCAACGTTACTTGAAACAGATTACCTAAAGCAACGATCTCGCCATGCGTAAAGCGTTGCGGGCCAATGACCTTGACATAGGCGTTATAGAAGGTATGAGCCGCCACGCTGCGTCCATCCAGGTCAGCCAAGCCATTAACCAATGACGCCGCTAAAAAGATGGTATCGATGAAGTTCTGTAGGCCAAGACCGTTAAGCGACCGCGGATTATCAACCTTCAGCATTTCCTGACAGCACCGCTCAATCAGATCGCGCGCAAAAGACAGTGATAGCGAATGTATTTGATCGTCAGTTAGGCGCCGGCGAATCTCATAGTATTTAGCCAACGTATCGCCGATGCCTGAACGCAGATATTCAAGCGGCGCGTTTTTCAACAGCCCAGGTTCCAGGATAACGGCATCAACGGGCTTTTTTTCGCGTACGCTGGCAATCATCTCGTGAGTTGGCGAATAGACGATGCTTTTAGTGGTGAAGGCCGCACAATTAGAGGGGACGGTCTGGACGTTGATCAATACATTGTTAAGGCGGTCACTGACGACTTTTGCCGTGTCCATCAGCTGACCGCCGCCAAAAGCGATGATCCTGTCGTAGGCTTTCAGCTGTGCGGTAAGGCGATCGATTTCGGCAAACTCGCAGCTGCTATTAAAGATTTCGACTGGATACCGAGTCAGAAAATCAGCCGGCAGATATTGAGGGATGACTTTTAAAATTGAATAATAGCTACAAAACCAACAAAAAAGGCCGTGACTCCATCAAAGGAATCACGGCCTAGTCGTCGACCTGGATATGGCAAGCATTTTTGTTGGGGATCAACGCCCGATTACCTAAGTCCAGATTGATTCAGTGATGGCATGCCAAATAGTGCGCGGTACATTACAGTACAGCACATGCATTGACAACACATCATAGAATCAGACTTAATCATGGCGTTGAAATCCTCCTTTCGAAATTCGCTGCAAATAGCATACCGGTTATTAGTGACAACTGTCAACAATAAAATTAGAATTTTCAAAGAATTGTGCATGGCGACAGCTTGACAAACCTTATGATGATTAGGATATAGCTGTTGTATGAGCAGATTAAAAAATTATTTTATTGTTTTTAACAAAAATAGATTATTTAGCGGATGCCGTTTCTTTAGGTGAGACAAAATCACGTTGAATCCAAAGCGAGATCAGCATAGCGATCACGTCAATCACAATAAAGGCCAGTAAAGTAACGTAGTAGTTGTGCAGAACTTGGTGCGTAATGGAAAGCAGGACGGGACCGACCATACCGGCAACTGCCCAAGCCGTCAGCACGTAGCCATGGATTGCGCCCAGTTCCTTGGTGCCAAAAACATCGCCCAGGTAGGCTGGAATAACGGAGAAACCAGCACCATAGCAGGAAAGCAGCAGGCAAAGAGCAATGGCGAAGATTGCGGGTACCTGGCAGAAAATCAGAATAATCAGCATAATAATGTCGACGATAAAAATCAGGCTGTAGGTCAGTGGACGGCCAATCCAGTCAGAAAGCGTAGCCCAGATAAGGCGGCCGAAACCGTTGAACAGACCTAAGATACCAACCATTACGGCTGCCGTAGCCGCGCTCATTTTCGTCATTTCTTGGGCCATTGGCGAAGCAGCCGAGACCAGACCGATCCCCGTCGTAATGTTGATGAAGAACATCAGCCACAGGAAAGCAAAAGTTCGGGTTTTAACGGCTTCGTTGGCAGTCAGCTGTTGACCGTTCGTCAGGCTGACGCGGGATGCTTTTTGCGCGATAGCCGTTGGCAGTTCGTTTGGCCGCGGCTTCTTGATGAATTGAGCAGCAATCAGCATTACAACCAGGTAGAAAGCACCTAAGACGTAGAAAGTAGCAGAAAGACCAACATTAGACATCAGCTGCTGAGCAATTGGACCCGTTAACAAGGCGGCAAAGCCAAAGCCCATGATAGCCAGCCCCGTTGCCAAACCACGCTTGTCAGGGAACCAGCGGATGATTGTGGAAACCGGCGTTACGTAGCCAGATCCCAAGCCCAGTCCGCCGATGACGCCGTATGCCAGATACAGCAGTCAAAGTTGGTGCGTGTGGATGGCAACCCCGGTCAGCATGATGCCGGAGCCGTAAAAGATTGCGGAGATGGTACCAGTAACGGTTGGGCCAAACTTTTCGACCAGTCGACCCATAAAGGCAGCTGACATGCCCAAACAAAAGATGGCCAGGCTAAACGCAAACGAGACTGAGGCTTCCCGCCAGCCCGTCTGCTGCGCGATTGGCTTGGTAAAAACGCTCCAAGCATAAACGCTCCAAGCATAAACGCCACCGATCATTAAGTGCAAAACGACACCCGCGAAGGCGACGCCGTAACGATTCCTTGTCTTAGTCATTGTTTCCTCTCTCCCTTATATTATTAAACACGAACATTAATAAATTTAAGCTTCTTAAAATTCGGTGTATTGCTACATTAACATGTTGAACTTGAAAAAACAACGCCGAAGCGCCACTTCTAACCGAACTTTAATTTGAAAACCTTTCCACCGGTTGATCAGGGACGGATTTGCTAAAAAAAGAAAGCTTTTCTATAATTTTGCAAAAACAATAATGAGGTGAGCAGCAATTGACTATTCGCTTTGAAAAGGCCAGGCATGAGGATCTGCGCCGGATTGTCGAAATCTATAATCAGATTATTCCTTCACGATTGGCTACGGCAGATTTAGAACCGTTGATGACTTCAGATCGCGAGGCGTGGTTTCACAGTTTTACGCCAACCCATCCGTTATGGGTTATCAGAAACGATGCCGATGAAATTTGGGGATGGGTAGGACTGGAGCCGTTTTATGGGCGGCCAGCCTATGAACACACAGCGGAGGTCAGTATCTATATTGATCAGAATGCGCGGCACCAAGGCCTGGGTTCACAGGCCATCCAGTTTGTGATTGCTCAGCTGCCCAGTTTAAACGTAACCGCGCTGGCAGCTTATATTTTTGGGCATAATCAGCCAAGTCTGGGTCTGTTCAAAAAGTTCGGTTTTGAACAGTGGGGCTTTTTGCCGGCGATCGCGGAGCTTGATGGAAAAAAACGTGATTTAGTGATTATGGGACAAAGATTTAACTAGCAAACAAGATTTTATAAAAAAGCCTGAGTCGCAGCAAAGAAACGGCTCAGGCTTTTAGTTATTGATCGAAAGCGTGTGATAATCAAGAAATTCTAAATTCGTAACATAAAAAATCTATGACAATTTCAATTTTTTACATTTTTGTTTTTAATGATTTAAAGCGTTTGCATGTCGAGTAGCAGCCGCTATTCGGCATATTTTCATTTTCAATGAAACAGATTAATTACTATATGCACAATCTGATGTTCATAACGAAATGCTTTTTATAAATTTTAAATGCATATAGTTTAACCTTTTACTTGATTTGGAAATTTACGAAAAATAAAAAAGGCGAGACGGGGTAAGAATGTCTCGTTTCACCTGGGATTTCAAGGGAACCAAGTCTAGTTGCCGCGAACGAGTAAATGACAAAATTCAAACTTGGTAATTTATGTCGGGCAACGGCATCTTTGCTATGTCACCACAAAAATGGAGATTTAGCGGCTTAAACTGCGTTGATGCGTTGAGGTGGGGTGACTCATAACTTAGGAGTTATGAGTTATTAAAGAATGCAAAAAATTTTTTAAGAGATTGGCATATATGTTAAGGAAATCATTGACTTATTGTTCAACAAACATTAAAGTTAAAAGTATAAAAGCAGTATCGTACGTAGGTTTGAGATTTGTTGATATCGATTTGCCAAAGATTTCATTCAATTTCAGTCTTATGTGCATACATGCCTAGAAAATGTGGTTCGTAACTCCTAAGTTTTGGCTCTTTTTAATTTTTTAATTTTGCAAATAGTGTAAGCGCTTAAAAATGTGGCCTAACTATTTAAGAAATTTTCATAAAAGAATTTAAAAAGACGATTTGAAAACGGCAAAGCCTTCAGGAAAGCAAGGGGGGGGAGTTGTGCAGGGAAAATTTGCTGTGGTTGGCTGGGAAACAATTGCAGCGGTGAATACCGATTTTTATACGACGAAATAATGTTGAAATTTTCCATAATGCAAAATTTAAGGGAGTGTTTTAGCAATATGGTTGGGAAAAACAATAATTACATTAGAGAAAGTAAGTCAAACGAACATTTCCAACGGTTTGCCCTGCGTAAGCTGAGCGTTGGGGTTGTTTCCGTTGCCATCGCGGCTGGCTTTTACCTGGGTGGTGGAACGACTGCACAAGCCGCCACTACCGAACAAGATGCATCAGCACAAACTGAACAGGTTGTAACACAAAGCAACAGTTCAGCAGCAAATGACGATTCTGCCAGTGTAGCACTTACAGCAAGCAATTCTGCAGCTACGAGCACGGCTGCTGCTTCTGATGCGGCGGTTTCTTCCAGTGCTGCTTCGACTGCTTCAACTGCTACCAGTGAAAACAGCCAAGCCGTTGCTTCAACTGCCAGTGAAACACCTGCTTCATCTGCCAATGAAAAGAATTCTTCAGCAAGCGAGAATTCACAAGCAGGCAGCGAAGCAAATAAAGTTGCTAATGAATCGCAGGAGATGCAACTGCCAAAATCAGCTGCTAATGCTAATGAACAACAAACAGCTAATGATTCAAAGGCTCAACAAAATGCTGTTAACCTGCAACCAGTAGATCCTGACTATCCATCTGGAATGTACAAGGATCCTGAAGAAAGTCATTATTCCTACTGGTGGGCGCAGAGTGATGATGGTAATTATAATGTAGTCCTTTCAACTGATCGGAATGGCTCCGGTAATGTCTATGTTCGATTGTTGGACAAAGATGGTAAAAATATTCTATGTGATAAAAATCACAACCTGGTAGAATATATAACCATTTCTAAATCTGGACATGAAACTATAATAGCCCGAAATGTCCATTATAATTGGTCTGGTAACAAATATTATACTTATGATACTGTAGGTACGGTTTATAACGATGGCCAATCAGGACTTTTTCAAGGCAATGGCGATCGTTGAAAATCAAAATTCAATGTCTTTAATCTTAAAGCAGATGAAGATGCTAAAAATAAATCCTACGGCGATATCAGTTTCATGATTCCACAAATGGAGACGCAAACAATTTCTTACGTTGATGAAAAAGGTAATCCGATTACTGATAATAATGGTAAGAAAGTAGAACCAATTCAGCAACAAGGATTGGATGGCCAAAAGTACACGACAGAAGGTAGCTGCCAAGTAATTGATGGTTACTTCGCTATTGAACCTTCTAATGGCCATGGTTATATGTCACCATTTGGGAAAAAGGACGTAAGTTACACTAAAGACTGGCATAATGGACTTACAGCTACCTTTACCGAAGTTGATACAGCAACTGGTAAAATGCAAGTTGTAGTCAAATATGATGATGGTAACCCAGATCATTATTTTGAAACAAAAATTGATCTTAAGCCAGATGATCAACCTGTAAATGTTGTGTATTATAGTGATTGGCAGGTGGAAAAATCTGTCAACATTCATAGTATCTACATTCCACAGACGATCGATGTTAAGTATGTCTATGAAAAACTTGGTAATTTGATTACTAGATCCGATTCAAAAGATTTTCCAGCGGAATACAAATACAGCAAGCAGTATCCAAATGATGAAAAAGACGCAACTAAGGCCGGCAATGTTACCGTTCATAAAGTAGATGGCTATACGGCAATGATCAATGGTAAGGCAATTACTTTTGATGCTGAAGGTAACTACACATTTAACCCTTCTGCTTATGTTGGCGATCAACTAGGCAAAGATATTGCGGTTGACTATGTAGCCAATGCTCAACACGCTGTAATCAACTACGTTGATGGAGACGACGGCAACAAGCTGCTGGATAGCGACAAAGTTGACGGTTTCACAGGTGAGACAATCAACTACAGCACGAAGAATAAGCTTAGCGAGGATCAATTCAAGAACTATGAGCTGAAGAATGACGGATTCCCAGCGGGTGCGAAGTTTGACGACGATGATGATGTCGATCAAACCTACACGGTAGTTCTTGGTCACAAGCATCAAGAGCTTAACCCAACAAATGATCCAACGGAAGCTCAAAAGACGATCAAGCAAACGATCAACTACCAGTACGCAAACGGTAAGAAAGCAAGCGACTCAAACGTACAATTCGTTACTTTAGAGCGCACGGGTGACAAGGATCTGGCTACGAACCAGATAAAATGGTCAGCTTGGTCAACCAAGACGACTGAGAATGTAACCAGTCCTAAGATCAAGGGCTACACGCCGGATCAAGAATCAGTTCAGGGTGTGACCTATACTGGTGACAGTAAAGAAAACAATGTCATTACCGTTACGTACAATGCCAATGCTCAACACGCTGTAATCAACTACGTTGATGGAGACGACGGCAACAAGC
>OGKM01000277.1_pt1 | contig 30287 bp, 24 predicted proteins | sample 1572501 | NCBI WGS metagenome assembly OGKM01 (sample SAMEA2582154, study PRJEB24529) | metagenome | biome: Human gut stool | place: China | collected 2011
ACCGCTACGCATCCATCCCGGTGCTCAACCGCAGGGGCGAGTATGTGGGCACCCTGACCGAGGGGGATATCCTCTGGGGGCTGAAACAGCAGCACGGGCTGGACATTGAAGCCGCCGAGGATGTGCCCATCTCGAGCTTTGCCCACAAGCGGGATTACAAGGCCGTGACCGTCACCACCAGCATGGACCAGCTGATCGAAGCGGCCATGAACCAGAACTTTGTGCCCGTGGTGGACGACCGGGGCATCTTTATCGGCATCGTGCGGCGGCAGGCCATCATCCGCTACTGCTACGACAAGGCCCGCACCGAGGCCCGGAAGGCCCAGAGCGCCCCGGATGCCTGCCCCAAGGGCAGCCTTGCGGCGGGAGGGTGAACTGGCTCACCCTCTCAGTCAAAGCCTTGCGGCTTTGCCAGCTCCCCCGAGGGGGGAGCCTTTGGCAGGACCACCGCAAGCAGCTGCTAAAGGCCGGGGCAGTCTTGGCTCCCCCTTTGGGGGAGCTGGCGCGTTAGCGCCTGAGAGGGCATGCCCGTGTTCCGACATCCTTTTTCTTACGCTTCTGTTACCCTGTCAATACCAGAAAGAAGGTGCCGCCCATCAAGACTGTGATCTACCTCGATGTCCTGCTGCTGACAAATTTTGCGCTCACGCTGCTGTTCCTGCTGGCGGCGGGGCTGCTGGCAGGGGTGGAGTGCCGGGCCGGGCGGCTGCTGTTGGGCGGGGCAGCGGGGGTAGCTTCCTCGTTGGCCCTGCTGGCCCCGGAAGCGCCAGACGCTGCCGCGCTCTTATATAAAGTATCAACCGCCGCCCTCACGGTGGCCGCTGCCTACGGCTGGCCCGGGATCAGATGCTTTGCCCGGCTTGTGGGGTGGTTCTGCGCGGGGAATCTGCTGCTGGCGGGGGCGCTGCTCCTGCCCGGGGCCCAGACCAACAACGGCTGCATCTACCTGCCCCTCTCGCCGGGGGCACTGCTGGCGGGCGCGGGCGGGGTGGTGCTGGCCGTACAGGGAGTGCTCCGCTTTCTGGGCCGGGGCGGCGGGCAGGTATTTCCCGCCCGGCTCACCGTGGCAGACACAGCGCTGGATGTCCGGGCCTTCTGCGACACCGGCTTTTCGGTGCAGGAGCCGCTTTCGGGCCGGACGGTGGTGCTGGTGCGGTTCGGTGCCGTGCAGGGCCGCCTGCCGCCCGCCCTGGGTACTTATCTGGAGCAGCACTTCTCTGGGGCCGCTCCCCTGCCCGTCCCGGCGCTGGGGATACGCCTTGTTCCCTGCACCACCGTGGCCGGGCACTGTATCCTGCCGGCCGTCCCGGCCAGCCTGTGCTGCACCGGCTCCCCCGCCGGGCAGGGCAGGGCCGAGCACCTCTATGCCGCCTTTGCCGACCTCCCCCCGCCGCCTGATGGGTGGGAAGTGCTGGTGGGGGTGGAAGCGTGGGAAATGATTCACCCCCTCCGTCACCGCCAAGCGTGACCGAGGACTTCACAAAGGAGGAACCGCCCTTGCATCATCTGCTTTCACTTCTTTGCCGTCTTTATTGCTTTCTGCTGGCCCCTTCCGCCGCCCACTACATCAACGGCGGGCCCAGCCTGCCGCCGCCGCTGACACCGGAGCAGGAAAAGGCCCTCCTGACCCGGATGATGGCGGGGGATGCCGCCGCGCGCGATGACCTCATCACCCACAACCTGCGGCTGGTGGTCTACCTTGCCAAAAAGTACGAGAACAGCGGCGTTCCGCAGGAGGACATGATCTCCATTGGCACCATCGGGCTGATCAAAGCGGTGAACACCTTTACGCCCGCGCGGAACATCAAGCTGGCCACCTACGCCAGCCGGTGCATCGGCAACGAGATCCTGATGTACCTGCGCAAAAGCTCCAACCGGCGGCAGGAGGCCAGCATCGACGAGCCCCTGAACACCGACGGCGACGGCAACGAGCTGCTGCTCTCGGACGTGCTGGGCAGCGATGAAAACCTTGTGGGCCTGCAATTGGAGCAGGCCGCCGAGCGCGCCACCCTCCGGCGCTCCGTGGAGCAGCTGGCCCCCCGGGAGCGGCAGATCATGGAGCTGCGCTTCGGCCTTGTGGACGGCGTGGAACACACCCAGAAGGAAGCCGCCGATGCCCTTGGCATCAGCCAGAGCTACATCTCCCGGCTGGAAAAGCGGATCATCCGTCAGCTGAAAGAGGTGCTGGAGCGGGAGTAGCTGCTAACAATTCCCATGTATCTTCCCTGCCCTCTTACCCCATACTTCCGGTATCAACGTAACCGGAGGTTCGGGGGATGTACAACAAAGTGGAATTATGCGGGGTGGACACGGCCCAGCTGCCGGTGCTTTCCGAGGCGGAAAAGCGGCAGCTGCTCACCCGGGCGCGGGCAGGCGATGCCGCCGCCCGGCAGGCCATGATCGAGGGCAACCTGCGGCTTGTCCTGAGCGTGGTGCAGCGGTTCGCGCAGCGGGGGGAGAATCTGGACGACCTGTTTCAGGTGGGGTGCATCGGGCTCATCAAGGCCATCGACAACTTTGACCCGGCCCAGCCGGTGCGTTTTTCCACCTACGGCGTGCCCATGATCATCGGGGAGATCCGGCGCTTCCTGCGGGACAACAACGCCCTGCGGGTCAGCCGCAGCCTGCGCGATGCCGCCTACAAGGCCATGCAGGCCCGGGAGGCGCTGGAAAAGCAGCTGGGCCGGGAGCCCACCGTGGACGAGGTGGCCCGGCAGGCAGGACTTTCCCGCCGGGAGGTGAACGCGGCGCTGGAATCGGTGGTGGAGCCCATCAGTCTGGAAGAGCCTCTTTACACCGATGGCGGCGATGCCATGTATGTCATCGATCAGGTGCGCGACCCGGACAGCGAAGACAGCTGGATCAGCGGGTTGGAGTTCCGGCAGACCGTGGCCGGGCTGACCCCGCGCGAAAAGCGGATCATGGAGCTGCGCTACCTCAAGGGCGAGACCCAGATGGAGGTGGCGCGGGAGATCGGCATCAGCCAGGCGCAGGTCTCCCGGCTGGAAAAGGCCGCGCTGGAGCAGTTCCGGCACAAATAAACAGGAGAGCGGCACAGGCCTCCCTGCACCGCTCTCCTACTTTTTGTATTTGCGTCTGGTCGCCGCCCCGCCCCGCAGATGGCGCTCGGCCTTGTTGCGGGCCAGCACGGCCTGCACCCGGGCAAACAGGGCCGCATCCACGGCCCGCAGGCGGGTGGACACATCCTTGTGCACCGTTGATTTGCTGCACCCGAACGCCCGGGCGGCTGCCCGCACCGTGGCACTGTGCTCTGCAATGTACTCTCCCAGCAGCGCTGCCCGCTGCTCCGGCTCCACGTTCATCCGGTCACGCCTCCCCTGTTTGCGGTCTCCCTAAAAAATATGAGCCATCGGCCGCCAATATGCCCGCCGGGGCTTGACATTTGGGCGCTGGCCGCTATACTGGGAGCTGGACATAAAAACAGGGGCGCTGAAAAGCTGAGATCCGCACCTGAGCGGAGTACCCTCGAACCTGATCCGGGTAATGCCGGCGTAGGTAGTTTGCGGAAAGGTCCACCCTCTTCACAAACGAAGCCCATGCGCCTGCCTTTTTGTGCGGGTGCATTTGTTTTTGTGTACTATTATCTGAGAAGAGGAATCTCCCATGTCAAAAACCTATTCCAAGACCCGCATTCTTGTGGAGTGCGCCCTGATGATCGCCATTGGCACCGTGCTGAGCAACATCAAGTTCTTCACCCTGCCCAACGGCGGCAGCGTTACCCTGCTGAGCATGCTGCCCTTTGTGCTGGTCTCCTTCCGCCACGGCGTGAAGTGGGGCCTGTTCACCGGCTTTGTCAACGGCTGCCTGCAGATGCTGCTGGGCTTCTGGGCACCCCCGACCCCGACCTTCCTGTATTTCCTGGGTGAAGTCCTGCTGGACTACCTGGTGGCCTTTATGGCGCTGGGTACTGCCGAATTCTTTGCCCGTCCCTTCAAGAACCGGATGGTCGGCGTGGCCGTGGGCACCTTTATGGCAGGTTTCCTGCGTTTTATGTGCAGCTTCCTGTCCGGTGTGCTGGTCTGGGGCAACCTGAACGAAGGCCTGTCCGCCTGGACTTACAGCCTGGTGTACAACGGCAGCTATATGCTGCCCGAGACCCTGCTGACCATGGTGGCCGCTGTTCTGCTCTGCCGTGTGGCTCCGCAGATCTTTGACCGCCAGCACGCAAAGGCCTGACCCATCCTCACTTTGTTCCGCGCCCTGCCCGGCTCTGTGCCCGGCAGGGCTTTTTTGTTATTGCAAACTTTTTCAAATTGGGTGTTGACAACCGCCCGCCCGGCTGGTATAATAACTCACGTCGCAGGACACCAACCGAATATGTGGGGGATTAGCTCAGCTGGGAGAGCGCTTGCATGGCATGCAAGAGGTCAGCGGTTCGATCCCGCTATTCTCCACCAAAAAAGCACTGTACTTCGTAGGAAGTATGGTGCTTTTCTTTTTCTCGGCCGCAAAAAATGGGGGCTGCACTGCCTTGCCTGCATCGTTTTCAGATGTTTTGCAGGCGGTTCAGTGCAGCCCCCGAGTCATTGGTGCTTCGGCAGGTCAGAAGGTGCCGGTTCAGCTGACGATCTCCAGCATCTGATCGAACACCTCTTCCATCTGGCGCACCAGCGTGAACTGGGTGCGGGCACGGTCAAGGTTGTGGTCGGGGCGGGCGGTGTGGAAATAGTGATCGCCCTCCAGATAGTCGGTCAGAAAGCGGATGCCGCACTCCAGCGTCATCAGCTTGGCACCCCAGGCAAGGCTCTTTTTCTCCGCAGGGCTCATGGAGGCCCCGGCGGTGGAGAGATACCCCTTGGCGAACACCTCGTACAGGTGCAGGTCAAAGTGGACCTTGCTCTGGTCGGGCTCGTCCTCGGCGCAGTCGTTGGCACCGGTGCGGATGGAGTCGCCGAAATCGTAGGCCGACAGGCCCGGCATCACAGTGTCAAGGTCAATGACGCAGATGCCCTTTCCGGTGGCAGCATCGATCAGGACGTTGTTGATCTTGGTGTCGTTGTGGGTGACACGCAGCGGGATCTCACCGGCTGCCAGCAGATCCAGCAGGGCATGGCAATCCTTTTCCCGCGCATGGATGAACGCGACCTCCGGTGCAATGTTCTTGGCACGGCCCAGCGCATCGGCGGCAAGGGCTTTTTCAAAGTTTGCATAGCGGTTGGGCGTGTCGTGGAAGCGTGCAATGGTTTCGTGGAGGGTAGAGGCCGGATAATCTGCCAGCTGGTTCTGGAATTTGCCCAAGGTCTCGGCAACGGTGCGGAAGTCGGCCTCGCTGCCCACCTGCTGCAGGCAGATGGTGTCCTCCACAAAGTCGTAGGCACGCCACGCGCCGCCCTCGGCATCCAGATGGCAGGCCGCACCGGACAGGGTGGGGATCACGTTCAGGGTCTCCCGTGCCGGGTCACCGCCTGCGGCAAGGATCTTCTCCCGCAGATGCCGGGTCACGCCGCAGATATTCTCCATCAGGCCAACCGGGTCGGTAAAGGTGTCGGTGTTGATGCGCTGTAAGATAAAGCGCTTGGAGTGATCCTCCCGCCAGACCACGAAGGTATCGTTGATGTGACCTTCGCCGTAGTGACGGGCATCGCAGACCACCGGCCCGCCAAAATCAAAGGCATTTGCGGCGGCGCGGAGAATGGATTCGGTAACAGGTTTCATTTTGGGTTCCTCATTTCTTATCCTTCATGCCGTTTGGCAGGTGCAGGGCGTTGTCCCTGCCGCACCTGACGGCGGTATTCGTTGGGGGTCAGGCCTTCCGCCTTGCGGAAGCACTGTGAAAAGTAGCTGGGGGAGGAAAATCCCATCAGCTCGCTGATCTGCGCCAGACTGTAACCGGTGTTTCCCAGCATATATTTGCTCTCCTCAATGCGGCGGCGGTTCAGGTAGGTGATGGGAGAAATGCCGTACGCCTTCTGGAAGGTGTGGGCCAGATAATATTTGTTGATGTGGGCAACCTCGGCAAGGGTATCAAGGGAGATATCCTCCCGGTAGTTGTTGTCCAGATACCGCTTGATTTCCACGCATTCCCGGTTGTCAGAGCGGGGGGATTCCTCCACCTGCAAAGAGAGGGTGGTGCACCGCACCAGCCAGATGAGCAGGACTTCCAGCAGGTCCTGGCAGACGGTCTCGCAGCCGTCCAGACTGCGGTCTGCCTCGGCCAGCAGCATGTGCAGCAGCGTTACCATCCGCTCCCGGTTTTCCCGGCAGTTGAAGATGGCGTAGGTGGAATCGGCCTTGCCGAACAGGATCTCGATGCCCGAAATGCCCAGCACGATGTATTCCAGAGGCGAGGCGTTCAGGCTCAACTCGGTGTGCTCCACCTGCGGGTTGACGATGACCATATCGTCCGGCTTGACCGGGAACAGCTGCCCGCTGAGCAGAAACTGCCCCTCGCCGCTGAGGCAGTAGAACAGCTCCGTGCAGGAATGGGTGTGGACCGTGCTGTTCCAGTCGCCGCCGAATCTGCTCTTGCTGATGTACAGCAGCCGGAAGGATTCCCGTGGAGCGGGAGCGTGGCGGATATCAAAGCGCTCGGTACTCATAAAAGGCTCCTTTTGAAGCAGGCACAAAAAATATAAAAATAAAAGCAAGATACTAAAAATAAAATGCGAAAAACGCCGCACTGCTTCGTGCATTTTTTCTCATTATAGGGGCAAATAAGAAAAAAAGCAAGTCCTGTTTTTTAGACATGGTAAATATTTTCCTCCGCACAGAAAGACGGAAATATGTCAAATTGGTTACAGATGGGGCGAATGTACCAAAACAATGCCGCAAAATTTAGTGCTTTTGCTGAAGAAAATGATAAAAGAGCAATATTTCTAAAAAATGAAACAACAAAGACCTTGTTGAAAACTGCAAAAACCTCTATATTGGAATCAGAAAAAAACACAGCCCCTCGGGCAAAACCTGTTTGCTCCGGCTGTGCATGAATGGAACTTTATGATGGAGGACACATTATGAAACGTATTTCTCGTCGCAATTTCCTGAAAGTGGCCGGTGTGGGTGCCGCTGCACTGGGTCTGGCTGCCTGCGGCGGTTCTTCCAGCTCCACAGCTTCCAGCACGGCTTCTTCCGCTGCTGCATCTGCCGCTCCTGCTGAGGACGTGACCATCAAGGTCGCCGCCATCGAGACCGGCTATGGCGCTGATATGTGGAAGAAGGTCACCGAGGCCTTTACCGCCCAGACCGGCATCAAGGTGGAGCTGACCACCGATAAGAAGCTGGAGGATGTCATCGGACCTTCCATGCAGGGCGGCGATTACCCCGACGTGATCCACCTGGCTACCGGCCGTGAGGCTGCCCTGACCGAGCAGTTCATCAAGGGCAACCTGATCGCGGATATCACCGATGTGCTGAGCATGACCGTGCCCGGCGAGAGCAAGAAGGTGAGCGAGAAGATCGCAGGCGGCTTTACCGACACCTCCCTGACCAACCCCTATGGCGACGGCAAGACCTATCTGGCTCCCATGTTCTACAGCCCCTGCGGCCTGTTCTACAACGCCGGTTTCCTGAAGGAAAAGGGCTGGGACGTGCCCAAGACCTGGGACGAGATGTGGGCACTGGGCGACAAGGCTGCCGCTGAGGGCACCTACCTGTTCACCTACCCCACCACCGGCTACTTTGATGCATTCTTCTACGCACTGATGTATGCCGCCGGCGGCCCGGAGTTCTTCAACAAGGCCACCCACTATGAGGAAGGCATCTGGGATACCCCGGAGGCAAAGATCTGCTTTGATATCGTCAACAAGCTGGCTTCCTACACCAACCCCATTACCCCTGCACAGGCCAACGATCAGGACTTTACCCAGAACCAGCAGCTGGTGCTGGACAACAAGGCGCTGTTCATGCCCAACGGCACCTGGATCGTGGGCGAGATGGCCGAGGCTCCCCGTGCCGATGGCTTTGAGTGGGGCATGACCGCCCTGCCTGCTGTCAAGGCCGGCGGCGACCAGTACAGCTACACCTGGTTCGAGCAGGCATGGATCCCGGCCGGTGCCGAGCATCTGGATGCCGCCAAGCAGTTCGTGGCTTACCTGTACAGCGACGAGGCCTGCAAGCTGTTCGCCGAGAGCGGTGCCATCCAGCCTGTGCTGGGCATCGCCGATGATCTGGAAGGCGACAACAAGATGTTCTACTCCATCTACGACAACGGTGCAAAGGCCGCTATGGGCAACTTTGCAGCCTTCAGCGCCATCCCCGGCGTGGAGGTCCGCACTGTGTTCTTTGACCCCGTCAACTCTCTGGTGTCCGGCAGCATGACCGAGCAGCAGTGGATCGACGGCATCAAGTCCGCCAGCGACCAGATGCGTGCCAATATCGTTGAGTAATTAAACCCTGCCCAGCGGGGGCGGTTTTGACCGCCTCCGCTTTTTGTGGTTTTCGGGTTCCGACAGAAAGGAGCGGTTTGTCTATGAGATCTGACAAAAGCCGCAGACGGTTCGTTTTTCTCTGCGTGGCACCGGCCACGATCCTGTTCTTTCTCTTTATGATCCTGCCCACCCTCAACGTGTTCCGCATGAGCCTGTACGAGCGCGGTGCCTACTCGCCCAACGAGACCTTTGTGGGTCTGAAGAATTTCCAGCACCTGCTCAAGGATGCCCAGTTCATCCGCTCTATGCAGAATATGATCCTGCTGGTGGTGGTAGTGACCATTGTCACCTTTGCCTTTGCGCTGGTGTTTGCAGCCATTCTGACCCGAGAAAAGATCAAGGGGCAGAATTTCTTCCGGGTCATCTTCTACATCCCCAACATCCTGTCGGTGGTCGTCATCTCCGGCATCTTCTCGGCCATCTATAAGCCGGAAAACGGTATGCTCAACAGCATCATCGGCCTGTTCCGGGATATGACAGACCCCATCCTCTGGAAGGGCGAAAAGCTGGTCATCCCCTCCATCATCCTCGCCATGGTCTGGCAGGCCGTGGGCTATTACATGGTCATGTATATGGCTTCCATGTCCTCGGTGCCCGCCAGCCTGTACGAGAGCGCCAATCTGGACGGTGCGGGCCGCCTGACCCAGTTCTTCCAGATCACCATCCCCCTCATCTGGACCAACATCCGCACCACCCTGACCTTTTTCATCATCTCCACCATCAACATGGCCTTCCTCTTTGTCAAGGCCATGACCAGCGGCGGGCCCAACGGTGCTTCGGATGTGGCGCTGAGCTATATGTACAGCCAGAAGGACGCGGGCCTGTATGGCTACAGCATGGCCATTGGCGTGGTCATCTTCCTGTTCTCGTTTGCACTGTCCGCCTGTGTCAACAAGGCCACCGACCGCGATCCGCTGGAATTCTAAGGAGGGAAGAAGATGCAGAATACCACCGAAAGATCTTCCCGCTCGGCGGAAGGTCTCTACAAGTTCTTTATCTATTTTGTGCTGGTCCTGCTGGCGGTGATCATCATCGTGCCGGTGGCATGGGTATTCATGGCCTCCATCAAGCAGAACGCGGAGTTCTACGGCAACCCGTGGGCGCTGCCTGCCGGGTTCTACTGGCAGAACTTCGTCAACGCATGGAATGGAGCCAAGATGGGCGAATATATGCTCAACTCCGTTCTGGTCACAGCACTGGCTCTGGTGCTGCTGCTGGTGATTGCGCTTCCGGCAGCTTACTGCCTGTCCCGTTTCCGGTTCAAGGGGAGCAAGCTGCTGAACACCCTGTTCATGGCGGGCCTGTTCATCAATGTCAACTACATCGTGGTGCCCATCTTCCTGATGCTGCGGGACGGCGATGTCTGGCTGAAGAGCCACTTTGGCAGCAGCTTCCTGCTGAACAATCTGGTGGTGCTGGCAGTGGTGTATGCAGCCACGGCCCTGCCTTTTACCATCTATCTGCTTTCGGGCTATTTTGCCACCCTGCCCCATGATTTTGAGGAGGCTGCCTACATCGACGGTGCAAGCTACTTTTCCACCATGACCCGTATCATCTTCCCCATGGCAAAGCCCTCCATCATCACCATCATCCTGTTCAACTTCCTGTCCTTCTGGAACGAGTACATCATTTCCATGACGTTGATGAGCTCCACCAGCGCGCCCCGCACCCTGCCGGTGGGCCTTTTGAATCTGATGCAGGCCCAGCAGAGCGCGGCCCAGTACGGCACCATGTATGCCGGTCTGGTGCTGGTGATGCTGCCCACCCTGATCCTGTACATCTGCGTGCAGAAGCAGCTGACACAGGGCATGACCGTGGGCGGTCTGAAAGGGTAAGGTGACAAACGATGAAAGCATTCTGGAAAAATCATCCCGCCCTGCGTATGGTGCTGATGCTGGTGCTGTTTGTGCTGTCCATCGCGCTGGTGACAGCAGGCTGGAAAATGACCGGGCAGCTGGCTGGTCTTGGCATCATGCTTTTGGGGGTGGCGCTGCTGCTGGCTGTGCTGGCGCTCTATAACGCCCCCTATCAGGATTGAGGAGAAGAGAGGTAAAGGAGAATTCCCATGGAAGAAAATAAAATGACCGGGCGCGTAACGATCCCGACCGATCTGGACGTGGTGCCCGAAACGCTGCAGATCCTGAAAAAGTGGGGCGCGGATGCCATCCGCGACTGCGACGGCACCGACTTTCCGCAGGAGCTGAAGGATGCCGATGCAAAGATCTACTCCACCTATTACACTACCCGCAAGGACAACGCGTGGGCCAAAGCGAACCCGGACGAGGTGCAGCAGTGCTACATTATGACCGGCTTCTACACCGCCCCCGGTGACACCGTGACCATTCCGCTGATGAAGGGCATCAGCCCGGAGTTGATGCAGGTGAACACCAACGACGATATCACCCGCTGGTGGGAGGTCATGGACCGCACCACAGGGCAGCCGGTGCCCCCGGAGCTGTGGAGCTACGCCGACGGCAGCGTGACGGTGCAGGCCGTGCCGTTCCATGAGTATACGGTCAGCTTTCTGGCCTACCTGATCTGGGACCCGGTGCACATGTACAATGCCACCACCAACGGCTGGACCAACTTTGAGCACCAGATCACCTTTGACGTGCGCCAGCCCAAGACCCACAAGTATTCCATGGAGCGCCTGCGCAAGTTCATTGCGGAGCACCCCTATGTCAACGTGATCCGCTACACCACCTTCTTCCACCAGTTCACCCTGATCTTCGATGAGCTCAAGCGGGAGAAGTTTGTGGACTGGTACGGCTATTCCGCCTCGGTCAGCCCCTATATCCTGAATCAGTTCGAGCAGGAGGTGGGCTATAAGTTCCGCCCGGAGTACATCATCGATCAGGGCTACTACAACAACCAGTACCGGGTGCCCAGCAAGGAATTCCGGGATTTTCAGGCCTTCCAGCGCCGGGAGGTGGCAAAGCTTGCCAAGGAGATGGTGGATATCACCCACGAGTGCGGCTGCGAGGCCATGATGTTCCTGGGTGACCACTGGATCGGCACCGAGCCGTTCATGCCGGAGTTCAAGACCATCGGTCTGGATGCCGTGGTGGGCAGCGTGGGCAACGGTTCCACCCTGCGCCTGATCTCGGACATCGAGGGCGTAAAGTACACCGAGGGCCGTTTCCTGCCCTACTTCTTCCCGGACACCTTCCACGAGGGCGGCGACCCGGTGCGGGAGGCCAAGGAAAACTGGGTCACGGCCCGCCGCGCCATCCTGCGCAAGCCCATCGACCGCATCGGTTACGGCGGCTACCTGAAGCTGGCCCTGCAGTTCCCGGAGTTCGTGGACTATGTGGAGAGCGTCTGCAGCGAGTTCCGTGAGCTGTATGAGAACATCAAGGGCACCACGCCCTACTGCGTCAAGCGGGTGGCTGTGCTGAACTGCTGGGGCAAGATGCGGGCCTGGGGCTGCCACATGGTGCACCACGCCCTTTACTACAAGCAGAACTACAGCTATTCCGGGGTCATCGAGATGCTGTCCGGCGCGCCCTTTGACGTGAAGTTCATCAGCTTTGAGGACATCAAGAAGGACCCCGCCCTGCTGGACAGCCTCGATGTCATCATCAATGTGGGCGATGCTGACACCGCCCACACCGGCGGCATCTGGTGGGAGGACCCGGAGATCTCCTCCGCGATCCGGAAGTTCGTCTGGAACGGCGGCGGCTTCATCGGCGTGGGTGAGCCCTCCGGCCATGCCTATCAGGGCCACATTCTCCAGCTGGCCAGCGTGCTGGGCGTGGAAGAGGAAAACGGCTTCACCCTCAACTACGATAAGTACAATTGGGACGAGCACCCGGACCACTTCATTCTGCAGGATGCCGACCAGCCCATCGACTTTGGCGAGGGCAAGAAGAACATCTACGCCCTCGAGGGTACCGAGGTGCTGGTGCAGCGGAACCGGGAAGTGCAGATGGCTGCCCACGACTTTGGCAAGGGCCGTGCCGTGTACATCAGCGGTGTGCCGTACAGCTTTGCCAACAGCCGCACCCTGTACCGCGCCATCCTGTGGAGCGCCCACAGCGAGGAGGAGCTGCACACCTGGTTCAGCTCCAACTACAATGTGGAAGTGCACGCCTACGTGAAAAATGGCAAGTACTGCGTGGTGAACAACACCTACGAGCCGCAGGACACCACGGTCTACACCACCGATGGAAACCATTTCGACCTGCATCTGGAAGCCAACGAGATCAAGTGGTATGAGATCTGAGTTCTCCGTTTCATAAGCAAACACCCCTCTGCATTCCGAAAGGAGCGCAGAGGGGTGTTTGTGTATCCGGGCGGCTCAGCGGGGAGAGCCCAGACGGTATTTGAAATCGTGGTAGCCGAAGCGGGCCAGCGGCTGGGTGGTGCCGTTTTCATGCAGTACCCAGATATCCGGCAGGGGCATCCCGTTGAAGGTGTTGTTCTTGCAGGTGGAATAGATGGCCATGTCGCCGAAGATGAGCCGGTCACCCTCGGTGAGGGGGGCGGCAAAGCTGTAATCGCCCACCACGTCCCCGGCAAGGCAGGTGGGGCCGCCCAGCCGGAAGGTGCAGGGCTTTTCCCCCGGCTCGCCCGCGTCCAGCAGGGGCGGGCGGTAGGGCATCTCGATGACATCCGGCGTGTGGCAGGCTGCGGACATGTCCAGAATGGCAAGATGTGTCTCGCCATTCTGCAGGGTGTCCAGCACCGTGGTGACGAGGTAGCCCGCGTTCAGCGCCCAGGCCTCGCCCGGTTCCAGATACACCTGCACGCCGTATTTTTCCTGCGTCCCGGTGATGCACTTTTCCAGCGTGGCAAGATCGTAATCCGGGCGGGTGATGTGGTGCCCGCCGCCAAAGTTGAGCCACTTCATCCGGGGCAGCAGGTCACCGAATTTCGCTTCCAGCGCGGGCAGGGTGGCCGCCAGCGCGTCGGAATCCTGCTCGCACAGGGTGTGGAAGTGCAGGCCGTCCAGCAGGTCGGGCAGGTCAGGATGCTGCGCCGCAGCGGCATCCCACTGGGCACGGGTGGTGCCCAGACGGCTGCCCGGGGCGCAGGGGTCATAGATCTCGTGGCCCTCCTGGGTGGAGTACTCGGGGTTCACCCGCAGGCCCACGCTCTTGCCCGCCGCCTTTGCGGCCGGGCCGAACTTTGCCAGCTGGTGGGGTGAGTTGAACACGATATGGTCAGCGTATTGCAGCAGCTCCTCGAACTGGTCGGCCCGGTAGGCGGCGCAGAACACATGGTTCTCCTTCTCCGGCAGCTCCTCCCGGCCCAGACGGCTCTCGTACAGGCCGCTGGCCTCGGTGCCTGCCAGATAGGGAGCCAGCACCGGGTAGAGGTCGTAGTTGGAAAAGGCCTTCTGGGCCAGCAGGATCTTGCAGCCCGTCCGCTGCTGCACGCCCAGCAGGATCTCGCCGTTGCGGCGCAGCCGGGCTTCATCCAGCAGGTAGCAGGGAGTGGGCAGGGCAGCCAGTGCAGCCTCAGAAAGGTTCGCCAGTCCCGCAAAGGGCGGGCGGGTGTCGGCCAGCCGCATCAGTCCACCAGAGCCGGGGCGTGGCTCTCGGAGCGGGGCAGGCCGTACTTGTCCAGTGCGTCCAGATACGGGTCCGGGTCGAACTCTTCCACGGTGTGGACGCCCTTGGTGGTCCACTTGCCGGTCAGCAGCATCAGTGCGCCGCACATGGCAGGCACACCGGTGGTGTAGCTGATGGCCTGAGAGCCGACCTCCTTGTAGCACTCCTGATGGTCGCAGACATTGTAGATGTAGTAGGTCTTTTCCTTGCCGTCCTTCTTGCCGGTGAAGATGCAGCCGATGTTGGTCTTGCCCTTGGTGCGGGGGCCGAGGCTGGCGGGGTCGGGCAGCAGGGCCTTGAGGAACTGGATGGGCACGATCTCCTGACCGTTGAAGTTGACCGGGGTGGTGGACAGCATGCCCACGTCCTCCAGACAGCGCATGTGGTCGAGGTAGCTCTGGCCGAAGGTCATAAAGAAGCGGATGCGCTTTGCCTCGGGGATGTTCTTGGCCAGAGACTCGATCTCCTCGTGGTGGAGCAGGTACATATCCTTCTGGCCCACCTGATCAAAGTTGTACTCCCGCTTGATGCTCATGGCCGGAATCTCCACCCAGTGGCCGTTCTCCCAGTAGCTGCCGGGGGCAGAGACCTCGCGCAGGTTGATCTCAGGGTTGAAGTTGGTGGCAAAGGCATAGCCGTGGTCGCCGCCGTTGCAGTCCAGAATGTCGATGGTGTCGATGGTGTCGAACTCGTGCTTCTTGGCGTATGCGCAGTAAGCCTGGGTCACGCCCGGGTCAAAGCCGCTGCCCAGCAGGGCGGTCAGGCCGGCCTCCTCAAACTTCTTGGCGTAGGCCCACTGCCAGCTGTAATCAAAGTAGGCGGAGAAACCGGCCTCCTTGCAGCGCTTCTCGTAAATGGCGCGCCACTCCGGGTCGTCGGTGTTCTCGGGCTCGTAGTTGGCGGTGTCCATGTAGTTCACGCCGCAGGCCAGGCAGGCATCCATGATGGTCAGATCCTGATAGGGCAGGGCGATGTTCATCACCAGATCGGGCTGGTAGCTCTTGATGAGGGCGATGACCTCATCCACATGGTCGGCATCCACCTGTGCGGTGGTGATCTTGGTGGTGGTCTTGGGGGCCAGCTCGGCGGCCAGCTTGTCGCACTTTGCCTTGGTGCGGCTGGCGATGCAGATCTCGGTGAACACCTCGGGGACCTGGCAGCACTTGTGGATGGCAACGGAGGCCACGCCGCCGCAGCCGATGATCAGAACTTTGCTCATGTCGGTTACTCCTTTATCTGTAAAGTTGTCTTTTTACGGTCTGTCCTTATACCTGAAAGCCCGGCCAGCCCTTGTCCAGCGCAATCAGCAGCTCCCGCAGGACCTTGCAGGCCGTGGCCGTGGAAACGCCGGTGGTGTCCAGCGTGGGGGCCAGCTCGTTGAGGTCCGCACCCACGATGTTGGCCTTGGTCACGGTGCGGATGGCTTCCAGCAGCTGCAAAAAGCTCACGCCGCCGGCCTCCGGGGTGCCGGTGCCGGGGAAGCAGGAGGGGTCCAGGCAGTCGAGATCGATGGTCAGGTAAACGGGCACCTTGCTGGCACAGAGCTGCTCGGTGAGCTGGGCAAGGCCCGTGAAATCGAACTTGTGCATCTCGGTGTGGGCAGCCGCGAACTCAAACTCGGTGCGGTCGCCGCTGCGGATGCAGAACTGGTGGATGCGTCCGTCGCCGATGAGGTCATGGCAGCGGCGCAGGACACAGGCGTGGCTGAGCTTTGCGCCCAGATAGTCGTCCCGCAGGTCGGCGTGGGCATCAAAGTGGACGATGTGGAGGTCGGGGTACTTTTCCACCATAGCCCGCACAGCACCCAGCGTGACCAGATGCTCGCCGCCCAGCAGGAGCGGGAACTTGCCGTCGTGCAGGATCTCTGCCGCGCGGCTCTGGATGTCGGCCAGTGCGCTCTCGCTGGAGCCGAAGCAGAGCTCCAGATCGCCGCTGTCGAAGATGTCAAAATCGGTCAGGTCGGCGTTCTGGTAGGGGCTGTAAGTCTCCAGACCGTAGCTTTCGTGCCGGATGGCAGCCGGGCCGAACCGGGCCCCCGGGCGGTAGCTGGTGGTGGAATCGTAGGGGGCACCGTACAGCACGATGCTGGCGGCACGGTAGCTGCTGTCGCAGCCGATAAAAGTTTCAACGTTGGGGTAAAGCATCAGTGTTCCTCCACTTCCCGCAGCATCTCCTCCAGAAAAGCCGGCAGGTAGAATGCTCCGATATGCAGTTTGGTGGTGTAGTACCGGGTGCGCATGTTCAGGGCCTTCCAGGCGTCTGCATCCAGATCATCAATGGGATGGTACTTCTTGCTGGCAAAGCCGAACAGCCAGTAGCCCGCCGCAAAGGTGGGGATGTGGGCCTGATACACCCGGCTGATGGGGAAGGTGGAAGCAATGCGCTTGTGGCTGCGCTGCATGGCGCTGGCATCCTCGGCGTAGAAGGGGCTGCCCTGCTGGTTGACCATGATGCCGTCCTCTTTCAGGGCGTTGAAGCAGCTGCCGTAGAACTCGCGGGTGAACAGACCCTCGCTGGGGCCGAAGGGGTCGGAAGAGTCCACGATGATGAGGTCGTATTCCTCCTCGCACTGGCGGATGAACTTGAGGGCGTTCTCAAAATAGATGTGCACCCGGCGGTCATCCATCCGGCAGGCGTTGCCGGGCAGGTAGGCGCGGCAGGCCTCCACCACCTGGGGGTCCATCTCCACCAGGTCGATGCGCTCCACCCGGTCGTAGCGGGTCAGTTCCCGCACCACGCCGCCGTCGCCTGCGCCGATGACAAGGATATCTTTTGCCTCCCGGTGCACGGCCATGGGTACATGGACGATCATCTCGTCGTAGATGAATTCGTCCCGCTCGGTCAGCATCACATTGCCGTCCAGTGTGAGCACCCGGCCAAACTCGGGCGTTTCAAAAATATCAATGCGCTGATAATCGCTCTGCTTGGAGTAGAGCTGCTTGTTCACCCGGATGCTGTGCTTCACATCGGGGGTGTGAAATTCCGAAAACCAAAACTCCATCTGTTTTCCCTCCTTATGCCAGAACGTTCAGGTGCAAAATATCAGGGTCCTCGGGGCCGGTCATGCTGCAGCCCTTGGCCTTGGCGTACTCGATATAGTTCAGGATCTCTTTGGTGATGCGCTCGCCGGGGGCCAGAATGGGGATGCCCGGCGGGTAGCACATGACGAACTCGCTGCAGACCATGCCCTCGGTCTCCCGCAGGGGCAGGCTCTTTTTGGGGGCATAGAAGGCCTCCTGCGGGCTGGCAGCCACCACGGGGTCGATGTATTCCTGGCTCAGCAGGCCGGTGCCGTCGGTGTGGTAGCGGCGCTTGATCTCGGCCAGAGCGCTGACCAGCCGCTCGATCTCCTGGGGGCGGTCGCCGATGGAGAGGTAGGCGAGGATGTTGCCGATGTCGCCGAACTCGATCTGGATGTCGTACTCATCCCGCAGGATGTCGTAGACCTCGATGCCGGCAAGGCCGATGTCCAGCGTGTGGACGCTGAGCTTGGTGGTGTCAAAGTCAAAGACAGAGTTGCCGTTGCACAGCTCCTTGCCAAAGGCGTAGTAGCCGCCCACGGCGTTGATCTCTTCCCGGGCGTACTCGGCCATATCTGCCACCTGATGGAACACCTGCCGCCCCCGCAGGGCAAGGTTGCGGCGGGAGATGTCCAGACTGGACATGAGCAGATAGCTGCCGGAGGTGGTCTGGGTCAGGTTGATGATCTGCCGCACATAGCCCTGATGCACATTGGGCCCGATGAGCAGCAGACTGCTCTGGGTCAGGCTGCCGCCGCTCTTGTGCATGGAGACCGAGGCCATATCGGCCCCCGCTGCCATGGCGGAAACGGGCAGGCCGTTGCCAAAGTAAAAGTGGGTGCCGTGGGCCTCGTCAGCCAGGCAGAGCATCCCGGCCTCGTGGGCCATCTTCACGATGGCGCGCAGGTCGGAACAGATGCCGTAGTAGGTGGGGTTGTTCACCAGAACGGCCACGGCGTTGGGGTGCTCCTTGATGGCCTTGGCCACCTGCTCCCGCTTCATGCCCAGCGAGATGCCCAGCCGCTTGTCCACCTCGGGATTCACATAGACCGGGACCGCGCCGCAGAGCACCAGCGCGTTCAGCACACTGCGGTGCACGTTGCGGGGCAGGATGATCTCATCGCCCCGCTTGCAGGCTGTCAGCACCATGCTCTGCACAGAGCTGGTGGTGCCGCCCACCATTAAAAAGGCATGGGCTGCGCCAAAGGCATCGGCGGCCAGCTCCTCGGCCTCCCGGATGACCGATACCGGGTGGCAGAGATTATCCAGCGGCTTCATGCTGTTCACGTCCACACCCACGCACTGCTGGCCCAGAAAGGCCGTCAGCTCCGGGTTGCCGCGGCCCCGCTTGTGGCCGGGCACATCAAAAGGTACCACACGCATCTGCCGGAACTGCTCCAGCGCCTCGTAAATGGGCGCGCGGCGCTGATCCAGCCGGAACCGTGTACGGTTCTCACTCATCTTTTTTCCTCCGTCCCTGGTTCTGGCGCAGCAAAAAAGCGCAGGCCCACCACACTGGTGCAGACCTGCGCTTGAAAAAGCGTTCTGAACATGCAGACAAAGCCCCGGTGACACTGGGGAAAATCTCCGCATGGTTCAAAAAGACGGGATGACGAGAGTCTATATAGCAATTACACTTTTACTACTCTTATTGACCGTTTCACAAGTCTGCGCACGTTCTGCGCAATTTCATGGCTGTAAAGGAACCAACTTATAAAATTTGAGCTTTCAACTCAATCAATAATGGCAGCTTGCGCCGCCGGTCGGCAGTGGACCCGGCTGTCCGTATGGCCTTAGCCCCGATGGGCGGTCCCAGGTAATTTGCTTTGAAAAGACTCTGACACGCTTTGTCTCTCAAAATCGATGATATCTTATCATGCTATGAAGGTGGTGTCAATACTTTTTGGGAAAATAAAGCGAAAAATGGGCAAGCGGTTCGCATTATGACAAGAACACTGTAAAGACATGGTAAAAGTGTGGCAAAACACTTTGCACAGACACGGCAAAACGCTTTTGCTTGACAAATGAAAGAAATTCTACTATACTGATTCTTACCGGTGCGCCATCGCCAAGCGGTAAGGCAGGGGACTTTGACTCCCCCATCGTAGGTTCGACTCCTGCTGGCGCAACTGAAACAGAACCCGCAGGGGGCCTGGGTGACAGGTTCCCTGCGGGTTTTCTTTTTTGTGAAAAGAGGGTGTTTGTGTGAACGAAGAAAATTCTCTGCTGACCGGGGCAGTGCGGCCCGCGCTGCTGCGGTACGCGCTGCCCATTATCCTGAGCATGGTGGCAACACAGTTTTACGCCGTGGCCGATACCATGATCATCGGCCTGCGGCTGGATGCCGATGCGCTGGCGGCAGTGTCCAACGCTTCCACGGTGCTGATGATCTTCCTGTTCATCTCCGGCGGCATGGAGCTGGGCGGCGGTCTGCTGGTGGCGGCGGGCAAGCCCACTGCCACAAAGCATGAGATGACAGAGCTGCTGTACAACCTGCTGTTCGTGGATGAGGTCATCGCCCTGTTGACCACGGCAGTGGGCTTTGTGACCCTGCCGGCCCTGCTGCAGCTGATCAATACGCCTGCGGAGATCCTGGATACCGCTGTGCTCTACGGGCGCATCTATCTGATGGGGCTGCCATTTCTGATGCCCTACGATCTGAGCAAGGAGTGTGTCATGGGCTGCGGCGATTCCAAAACGCCGCTCAAGGTCATTGTGGCTACCAGTGCGATGAATATTGTGCTTGACCTTGTTCTGGTGGGGCCCTTCGGGGTAGCCGGTGCAGCGGCTGCCACAGCGGCGGCGCAGGTGGCGGGCGCGGTCTACATGGTGGCATTTCTGCGCCGCACCCAGATGGATGCGGCTTTCTCGCTCCGGATGCTCAAGGCGCGCTATGCCAGGGATATTTTCCGGCTGTCAGCCCCCAACAGTATTCAGCAGGCCAGCGGCACCATCATCACCACGGTCAAGCAGGGGCTGCTGGGCGGTCTGGGTGTGGAAGCCATTGCGGGTTTCTCCTGCGCAGGCAAGCTGTCCAGCCTGTTGATGATGCCGGTGTTCGGCTTTGTGCAGTCCACAGTGTTCTTTGTTGCGCAAAACACAGCCGCCCTCCAGCCGGGCCGTGTAAAAGAGGGCCTGCGGGAAGGGCGGCGGATCTTGTTGGTATATTCGCTTGGGGTGATGGCGGTCTGCATCGGTCTGCGGGGGCCGCTGCTCCGGCTCTTTACCACCGACCCGGCAGCAGCCAGCTATGGCTGCACCATGCTGGCCTTTGAGTCGGTGACCTGTCTGTTTGTGGCACAGAAGCATCTGTTCGAGGCCCGCCTGCGCGGTGCCCAGAAGATGGGGCTGTATCTGGCCTCCAACCTGGGGCAGATCGCCCTGAACCTGCTGGCCTGTGTGATCCTTGTACCCCGCATTGGTTTTGCAGGCTTCTGGATGTCCAGCTGGATCAGCGCGCCCATCGGAATGCTGCTGGCAGCGGTGCTGGCGAACCTCTCAGGTGCTTCGCACCAGCTTCCCTAATAGAAAAGGTGGCATCCCGCAGGGATGACGGAGAGGCTCAGCCGATCACCTCATACTGAAAATACTCGCACTTGACCTTGCTGCCCACCTCGATCTCGGGCGGCAGCAGGGCCAGCGCAACGGGATTCAGCTTGTCGCTTTCAATGTCGGTGCGGCGCAGGTTGACATAATCGCCGTCAAAGCTGACGACCTCGTAATACCAGGGGCCCATAGGATACCTTCTTTCAGTTGAGCTTTTCTTTGAGCTGTCGCTTCTTGGAGCGGCGGCTTTTTTAATGCTTCCGTCTTTTCTTTTCGTCCCAGGCAAAGTGCCCGGTGTAGAGCAGGAACACGGGCAGGGCGGCAAGGGTGACGGTTCGGCTCAGGCGGATGCCGTCCGGCTGATAGACAAAGTCGATGGTGACCGTTCCGGCGGGGCAGAGAACGGCCATCAGGCCCTCGTCCACCCGCAGGATCTCGGTCTCCTGCCCGTCCACATAGGCCGTAAAGCCGTCATCGTAGGGCACGGAGAAGAACATCAGGTTTGCCCTGTCCAGCGTGGCCTCGGCGTGGAAGCCTGCACTGTTCATCTCAAAGATGGTGCAGGCAGAGGCCCGGCGGTCGGCGCAGTCCTGAGTGTAGCGGGTGTAGGTCAGGTCGTTGAGCTCTGCCGTGGGCAGGGGCGTGAGGTACTGCCCGTAGGCCACCGCATCCTCCTCAGTGAGCACCAGTGCCCGCATGAGCAGGTTGGAGCGGGTGGGGGTCACGGTGTCCTCGTACTGGGCCTCGGTGAGGTAGTAATCGTAGGTGAAGCCCATGGGAACGTAGTTCTGGTTCTCGTAGAGAACATAGCCGTCCAGGGTGTCGTAATACGTCCAGCCCTCATCGGCCTCGGCGTGGAACTGCTCCTGATGCGCGAGCGTGGTCAGCAGGTATCTGACGCTGAGCAGGCCGCGCAGGGCATAGTTGGAGAGTTCGGGCTGACTGCGCACATCCCGCTTGACCCCCAGTGCCGGGTAGAAGCTGAGGATGCTGGGGGCGGCGGTGCTGCCGAAATACTGCAGGCAGCTCTTGTCCAGCCACAGGCCCAGATTGTCGTGGGTCTTGTAGGTGTCAATGCGCCAGTCCCCCTCGGGCAGATCTTCCTTCAGGGCCAGCGCGTTGATATACTGCTCCACAAGGTCACTGTCGGTGTTCCACTGGCCGAACTTGCCAATGCCGATGTGGACGATGCCGAACAGGCAGCTGAATGCCAGCACGCCGGCCAGCAGGCGGCGGGCAAAGACCCTGCGCTGCTGCCAGCGCCTGCAGATGCAATGGTAGACGGCCAGACCGCCCAGACCAAAGGCAAGCACTGCGCAGTACTGGCCCGGATTCTGCAGCGCGCCCAGGCTCCACTCCTTGGTGGCGGCATCCTGCACGGGCACCAGTGCAAAGGCCAGCGTGGCGATCATCACAAAGGCAATGCTCCGGGCGGGGCGGGCGAGGTCGAGGCTGGGGTCCTCCCACGCGCTCACCGTCATGGCCGCAAGGATGAGCACCGGCATATAGAACCACCGGGCATAGTAGCTGGAATTGAGGGCATAGAACGCGCTGTTCAGGATGGGAACCAGTGCGAACACCATACAGACGGCAATGATCCGTTTTTTGCTGTCGCCCTGCCGGGAGCGCCAGTAGGCCACCACCCCGGCCAGACTGCACAGGGGCAGATAGGCTGTCATGCTGGTCCATTTGATGATGCCCTCAGACCAGATAGAGGTCATATAGGGGGAATCCGGGGGCAGCACCCAGCTCAGCAGAATGGCCAGATACTGCTGGGGCTTGGAGTAGGTCAGAAAACCCCAGCCGGAGGAAAGGTCGATGGTGCGCGGGTTCTGCAGCACGCTGAGGACAGTGGGCCAGAGCACCACAAAGCCCAGTGCCACGCCCAGCAGGCTCTCAAAGGCCAGCTGACCGAAGAGGCGGGGCGTGAGCCTGAACTCCCCGGCGGAGAGCTTGCAGACGAAGTAGATGACAAGGAAGAGCACCTGCCCCACAAAGAAGAAGTAGTTGTTGAGCAGGTTCACCGCCACCCAGAAGGCGAACCATCCGTGGCGGTGCTCATAGATGGTCTCATCCAGTGCCCAGAGCATCCAGGGGAAGAGGGCCAGCACATCGATGAAGTGGTTGAAGAAGATGTTGTACAGCCCCCAGCCCGAAAAGGCGTAGAGGGCCGCACCCAGCACCGCAAAGTTCGGGTCTTTGACGTAGCGGCGCAGGTACAGATACGCGCCGCCGCCCGCCACCGCGAACTTGAGCACCAGCAGCGGCACCATGAGGTAGGGGAGCCAGTTCTGCGGGAAGAGCAGGGAAAACCAGAAGAAGGGGGAGCCGTACAGGTAGAACGAATAGGCGTTCATGGTTCCGCTGCCCAGGTCAGTTGCCCAGGAAAAGGTATTCTTCACGCCTCCGTATCCGGCGGGGTAGCCTGCCCCCTTGAGAAAGCCGTTCATGTAGCGGTAAAAGCTGATCTGCTGGCTGTTGAAATCGCCTGCATAGTGGAAAAAGCCGCCGTCCAGCAGATAGAACGGCAGGAAGATGAGGGCGGCTGTCAGGGCGCAGAGCCCCACGGTGAGCCAGAACTTGTCCTGCTTCTGCCCCAGCATCCGGGGTGAAGAATGAAATGCAGTCATGCGTCAGTCCTCTTTTCAGTATCGGAAATTTCCCGCTTACGGGAACGGCACCTCGCGGGTGTCATCGGGGTCCTGCGCGGCCCTGCGCTGCTGCTCGAACACCGCGTCGATGAGGGTGTCGAGGTCAGAAAGGCGGCTCAGCTCACAGCAGTAGCGCCGCAGGCTGGCGGCCCCCTTCAGGCCCTTCATGTAGTGCATGGTCTGGGCCCGGGCCTGGGGCATGGCAACGAACTCGCCTTTCTGCTCCACCATCTCCTCCACCTGCCGGCGCAGGGCGTTCATCCGGGCCTGCAGGTTCGGCTCCTTGGGGGCGGGCAGGCCCTCCAGCGCGGCGTTCACCCGCTCAAAGAGCCAGGGGTCGCCCAGAGCAGCCCGGGCAATCATCACGCCGTCGCAGCCGGTCTCCTCCACCATCCGCACAGCATCCTCGGCGGTGCGGATATCGCCGTTTCCCAGTACGGGAACGTGGACGGCATCCTTCACCGCCGCAATGATGGACGGGTCGATGCCCGGGGTGTACATTTGCTCCCGGGTGCGGGCGTGGACGGCGATGAGCACCGCGCCCGCCTGCTCACAGGCTTTGGCGCATTCCACGGCCGTGACGTGCTCCGCGTCCCAGCCCTTGCGCATCTTCACGGTGACGGGGCGGGAGGTGTTTCTGACCACTTCCTCCACAATGCGGCCGCAGCGGTCGGGGTCAAGCATCAGCTTGCTGCCTGCCCCGCCCGAGACGATCTTGGGGGCCGGACAGCCCATGTTGATGTCCAGAAAATCGAACGCGTACTGTTCCACGGCGGCAGCGGCCTGGCCCATGATCTCGGGCACTTCGCCAAAGATCTGCACGCCGTAGGGGGCACCGTTGGGCTCGGCCTTGAGCAGGCTGACGGTTTTGTGGTCGCCGTATACCAGCGCCCGGCTGGACACCATCTCACTGACGGTAAAACCGGCTCCGTGCTGGGCCATCAGCCGCCGGGCCGGGGCATCGGTAAAGCCCGCCATGGGGCCGAACACTGCCCGGTGGGGCAGGGAGATCTCCCTGATCTTCAAAGGGGTGTTGAAAGGTTCCATGATACTCCTTAGCGCTATCTGATTTAGTTGATAACATGATAAAATTTGGATTATAAGTATACCATATTTCCGGCGGCAGAACAAGAAGCGGAACATCTTTCTTGTCAGCGCGGGATTTTTCCGGTATACTGGGGACAAAAGGAGGAGCGGCTGGAACACGGCAGCCAGCTGCACAAAAGAGATGGAATACAGAACATGGAAAAAGCAGAACGGCGCAGGGGAGAGCATCCGCACCTCCCTGCTGGGCTATGGCTGTATGCGGTTCCCCACCACACCGGAGGGAGCCATTGACGAGCCCCGGGCCGAAGCGCTGCTGAACGCCGCGCGGGATGCGGGCGTGAACTATTTTGACACCGCCTACCCCTACCACGGCGGCCAGAGCGAGCCCTTTGTGGGCAGGGTCATTGCAAAGTGGCCCCGGGAGAGCTTTTATCTGGCCACCAAGATGCCGCTGTGGCAGTGCGGGAGCCTGGAGGAGGCCCAGCATATCTTTGAAGAGCAGCTCCGGCGGCTGGGCGTGGAGTACATCGACTTCTACCTGCTGCACTCCCTGCACGCCGCCCGGTACGACCGGGCCAAGGAAATGGGCATCGTGGACTGGCTGTGGGAGCAGAAAAAGCTGGGCCGCATCCGCAGCTTCGGCTTCTCCTGCCACGACAACGCGGCGGGCCTTGAGCACATCCTGCGGGATCAGCCCTGGGATTTCTGCCAGCTGCAGTATAACTATCTGGACACCGATGACCGTGCCGAGGAGATCTCGGGTGACCGCGGCTATCAGTTGACCGAGGAGCTGAACATCCCCCTCATCATCATGGAGCCCATCAAGGGCGGCACACTGGCCAACCTGCCCCCGGAGGCCGAAGCACCCCTCAGGGCACTGCGGCCCGAGGCCTCGGATGCCTCCTGGGCTCTGCGCTGGGTGGGCAGCCACCGGAACGTCCATGTCATCCTCTCGGGCATGAGTGCCGAGGATCAGCTCACGGATAACCTGGCCACCTTTGCCCGCTTTGAGCCATTGACCGCTGCAGAGACCGCCGCGGTGGAGCAGACCGCCGCCTTCCTGCACAGCCGCATCAAGATCGGCTGCACCGGCTGCCGGTACTGTATGCCCTGCCCCATGGGGGTGGATATCCCAGACAACTTCAGCATCTGGAACAAGCTGGGGATGTTCGGCCAGCCCGAGGCCATCAAGCACCAGTGGGAAGCCCACTTCCCCGATGCCGAAAAGGCCAGCCACTGCGTCCGCTGCGGCAAGTGCGAGGCGGCCTGCCCCCAGCATCTGCCCATCCGCAATGCGCTGGCCCAGCTGCAGCAGGAGCTGGATCAGCTGTAATCTGTATCAGAAAAGCCACCGGCAAAAACCGGTGGCTTTTTTCTCTTATTCGCTCCACTCCATCCCGATCTTATCCAGCATTGCGCGGCGCTCAGGGGTGAGCTTGGGGTCGTGGGTGGTATCCCACTCCCGCATCCGGCGGAGCCAGTCGCCCAGGCAGAAGCCGGTTTCATCGGATTTGTAGTTGGCGGCGGCGTGGAGGTTGCCGTGGGCCTTGTAGTAGGCCTTTGCCTGCTGATAGGCGGTTCCCCACTTGGCATCCCGGGCATCCCACACCATGCCGATGCTGTTCAGCTTTTTGATATGGGCGGGCGTGACCTGATAGGAATCCGGGCGGTTCTTGCGGGCTGCACGCAAGTTGGAGATCCACACGCCCAGCCGGACACCATCGCTGTCCACATAGCTGGCGGGGACCAGCAGGTGCTTGTATTTGCGGGCGTAGCGGGCGGCACTGCGGAAGTTCCGCTCCCAGTTGGCCTCGCGCACGGTGCCGTGGTCAGCGGCGGGATCACTGGGGCGGCGCTCGCCCTTGAACAGGGTGCGCAGCAGCTTGCGACGCTCGCTGCTCAGGGCGCTGCTGCCGGAGTTCAGGGTCTGCCGCTGGCGGCTGACCCAGCTGCCCAGCCAAACACCGTCGGCGGTCTTGTAGACAGAGGGGATCTCCAGATCGCCGTGCTCTGTCTTGTAGGCCAGAGCCAGATCATAGCGCTCCTGCCAGGGGTCGTACTTTTCCCACACCATGCCCAGCTTGTCCAGCAGGGCCTTGCGCTCAGGGGTGACCCGGGCGCTGGAGCGGTCCGGGTTCAGGTAGGCATAGCGCTGGCGTGCCACCCACTTGCCCAGCAGTACTCCGTCCGGCGTGACATACTCCGAGGGGACGTTCAGGTTGCCGTGCTCATGGTAGTAGGCGGCGGCAACATCGTACAGGGACATCCACTTGCGGTCGTTGCGGTTGGTCCAGTCCATGCCCAGAGCGTCCAGCCGCTCCACCTGCTCCTGTGGCAGCTCGCCTGCCTTGTGAGCGGCGCGCTGGGCTCCCAGCCAGACCCCCAGACCGAAGCCGGAGGGCGTTTCGTACTTGATGGGCACTTCCAGATCGCCGTGTTCCAGATAATACTGGGTGGCGGCGGCATAGTTCTGCTCCCACAGGTCGTTGGAGGTGCTCCACACCATGCCGATGGCTTCCAGCCGCTCGATGCGGTTCTGGGTCAGGTTGCCGCCCAGATAGCGCTGGCGGTTGTAGACGATCCATTCGCCCAGTGCAAAATCATTTTTATCGCGGTAGCGCACCGGCACCAGAAGGTCACCGTGCTCGGTGCGGTATTTCTGTGCGGAGGCAAAGCCCTTTTCCCAGGCAGCTTCCAGCCGGTGGTTCCAGCGGATGCCCAGTTTTTCCAGCTTGGCGGCCTGTTCGGCTGTCAGGCGGCCCGGGCGCTGCCCGGCCTGTACCTGCCGCTGGAGCTCGAGCCACTTGCCCACAGGCACGCCGCTGTGGATGGTATAGCTCCGGGGCAGCTCCAGGGTGCCCTCTTTGGCGGCGGCATCGGCGGCAGCCTGACACAGCACCTCCCAGCGGGCCTCCATCTCCCGGCGCAGCTTGCCGTACAGGCGGTAGGTCTGCTGCATGGGGCGCTCCTGCCGGAAGCCCGGCGTTTTGCTGCCGGCCCTGGTCATGGCCTCGGTGCAGTCACGCTGCAGGGTGCGGCCGTTGCCCAGCCCCTCGAACTGCGCCACAAGGTCAAACACCGGCACGCTGCGGCTGCCTGCAGCCACCAGCGCGCGGCAGAGCATCTGCTTGAAGGTGGACATCAGGCTGGATTGGCGCACCAGAATGACCCCGGCCAGCCCCTCCAGCGGCTGCTGGACCCCCGGCGCGTTGACGCAGAGCAGGGCCTTGGGGCCGGGGGCTGTATCGGAGAGGAAGGTCTCCACAGCGGCAGAATCCGCAAAGCAGGCGTGATCTGCAGCGTAAAAACGGACGGCAGGGTCCACAGTGCGCAGCAGCTGTTCCAGCTCCGCGCCCAGCTTCTCCTGATAGGCGGCGGATTCAAACAGGATCAGATAATGGCCGCTGGTATCGCTGAGCAGGCGGGGCAGCAGAACGGTCAGGTTCTCCACCTGACGCAGAGACCAGCTCAGCTCTTCATATTGAACGCGCAGGGAGGTGTCGCCCTTGGGCATACACAGGTTTTTGATCCGGGCGCGCAGGGTGGCCAGCTCCTCCTCCTGCGGCCAGAGCAGGGCTGCATAGGCTGAGGGCACCGGCATGGTCCCGGCGGCCATGGCCTCGGCTACGGTCATGTGGGAGACGATGCAGTCGGCAAACAGCTCCTGCGCGGCGGCGCAGACGGGGGCACCGTTGGGCACACCCAGCCCCAGCACCTTTGCCTGGGGGCACATCCGCAGCAGCTTCTGCACCGACTGTGCCCAGCACACGGCGCTCAACTCATGGTAGCAGTCCAGCACCATGCAGCCGGGCTTCTGCTCTCCCAGCCGCACCCACTGCTCCGGGGTGGCGGCGGCCAGCTTTTCGCAATCACAGAAGCGGACATTGCCGGGCAGGGTGCCGCCGTTGTAGCGTGTCAGCTCTGCCTGCCGCAGGGCCAGACGCTGTGCACCGGCCACCAGCCAGAAAAAGGTGGTCTGGGGGTGAGCCTCCACCACCTTCCAGGCAATACAGCTTTTGCCGGTGCCGGTGGGGTGGAACACAGCGGCCCGGTTCAGGGTCTCCAGAGACTGTACAGCTTTCTGAAAAGCGGCTTCGTTGACGGGATTCAGGGTCATCGACATGGTGGTAGTGTCCTCTCCGAGTTGCATGTTTGACATCGTTGGATACAACGAAAATATTTCATAGGATTAGTTTATCGCAAAAAACATTTTTCTGTCAAGCCCTTTGAAGAGAATTTAGGGCAAAACTCGGGAAAAGGATAAAAATAGTGTGGAATCCGTGGCAGAAACTGCGAACTTTGTGCGCAGCAACGGGGATACTGAAAGTGGAAATGCGTCCCGGAGCGGAGAGAAAGTATGACCTATGGCAGGAAGAAGGCTTCTTTTGCACCGGCAGAGCTGCCCGGGCTGCACCGGGGAGATTTGGGCAGGAAGGCTGCTGCGGGGCATCCAAGAAGCATTTCATCTTTGCGGCCGAAAAAATGAAAAATTCCCTCTTGACTTTATGAAAATAAAGCGTATAATGCAATCAACAAACCGATGAGGCGGAAGAGAACCTGCAAGCGCACTTACAGTGAGCCCGAATGGTGAAAACGGGCAGAGAGCGGGGCAGAGTTCGTGGGCCGCCGAGGGCCGGGCGAACAGGGCAGTGCCTTTAGTAGCTTGGGACGGAAGCCTCCGTTACAGGGCAGGGGAGTGTTGGCTCTCCGTTGAGGGGCTCCTGCAGTTTTCCATGGTGGGAAGACGAGCGGAGCAAGCAAGGTGGCACCGCAGATTCGAATTTCTCGACTCTGTCCTTGTGGATGAACACACAGGGACGGGGCCGTTTTTATTTTACCCGTTCCGCAGGTGGAGCGGGTTTTATTTTTTGGGCCGCCCGCTCCGGGAAAGGAGCAACCGCTATGAAAACCATGAACATGATCTCCCGCCGCAGCTTCCTGAAGGCTACCGCCGCAGCCGCTGTCGTATCCGCACTGGGCCTGACCGGCTGCGGCTCCTCCGGCTCTTCTGCCGCAGCATCCAGCACCGCTTCCAGCGCTGCCGGTTCCGCCGCCGCCGCTTCTGAAGCAGGCCAGACCTTTAAGGTGGGCATCGTCAACTATGTGGATCATGCTTCCCTGAACCAGATCGTGGCCTCTGTTGAGAGCCGTTTGGATGAGGTGGGCGCGGAGAAGGGCGTGACCTTCGACTATGCCGATTACTACGCCAACGCCCAGGCTGACCAGTCCAACCTGAACCAGATCGGTGCAGACCTGGTGGCCGACGAGGTAGATGTCATTGTGGCTGTTGCCACCCCCACAGCGGCCACCATGCTGGCCGCTGTGGAGGATACCGACATCCCTGTGGTCTACTCTGCCGTCACCGACCCTGTTTCCGCCGGGTTTGATGGTGAGGAGGGCATCACCGGCACCTCCGATGCCCTGAACACCGAGGCCATTATGAACCTCATCACTGCCATCAACCCCGACATCGACACCATCGGTCTGTTGTATGATCTGAGCCAGGATTCTTCTACACAGGCCATTGCAGACGCCAAGGCTTTCTGCGACAGCAAGGGCATCAAGTACATCGAGAAGAACGGCACCACCACCGCCGAAGTCCAGATGGCCGCTGAGGCCCTCATCGCCGCCGGTGTCAAGGCTGTCTTCACCCCCACCGACAACACCGTCATGACCGCCGAGCTTTCCATCTACGAGACCTTCACCGAGGCAGGCGTCCAGCACTACACCGGCGCTGACAGCTTCGCCCTGAACGGTGCCTTTGTGGGCTACGGCGTCGATTACGTCCAGCTGGGCGAGGCTACCGCCGATATGGTGGTGGAACTGCTCTGCGACGGCAAGACCCCTGCAGACCTGCCGTTCCAGACCTTCGACAACGGCATTGCCACCATCAACACCGAGACCTGCGAGGCTCTGGGCCTCGACCTTGACACCGTGAAGAAGGCCTTTGCACCCTACTGCACCGAGGTCGTGGAAGTGACCACGGCCGAGAACTTTGGTTAAACCTCTCCGTCATTGCTTCGCAATGCCACCTCCCCTATCGAGGGGAGGCTTTGGCATTTCGTAAAGCTTTCTCTCTTC
>OGKM01000286.1_pt1 | contig 29286 bp, 19 predicted proteins | sample 1572501 | NCBI WGS metagenome assembly OGKM01 (sample SAMEA2582154, study PRJEB24529) | metagenome | biome: Human gut stool | place: China | collected 2011
AGGATCAGTATACATGCTCATCACTTTCTTTTGGATTTCATCAGCTTCTTCGGCCAGATAAATGCAGTTGCCTAACGATTTACTCATCTTGGCTTTTCCATCGGTACCGGGCAGGCGCAGGCAGGCTGCATTATCCGGTAAAAGGATCTCCGGTTCTACCAGGGTTTCTCCATAGATATAATTGAAACGGCGGACAATCTCTCTGGCTTGCTCGATCATGGGCTCCTGGTCTTCACCAACCGGTACGGTTGTGGCACGGAAGGCAGTGATGTCGGCAGCCTGACTGATGGGGTAAGTGAAGAAACCTACCGGAATACTGGTTTCAAAGTTACGCATCTGGATTTCTGTTTTCACAGTGGGATTACGTTGCAGGCGCGATACGGTGACGAGATCCATATAATAGAAAGTCAGTTCGCACAGTTCCGGAATCTGGGACTGGATGAAGATGGTTGATTTTTCCGGGTCGAGTCCGCAAGCCAGATAATCGAGAGCTACTTCAATTACGTTCTGACGTACTTTTTCGGGGTTGTCGATATTATCGGTCAGTGCCTGTGCATCGGCAATGAAGATGAAAGTTTTGTCAAACGAGCCGGAGTTTTGCAGTTCGACTCTCCGTTTCAGCGAGCCTACGTAGTGTCCGATGTGGAGCTTTCCGGTAGGACGGTCGCCTGTTAATATGATTTTTTCTTTTCCCATTACTTTTGTTTTTAATCGAAGGGCAAAGATAGTCAGAATCGGCAGAAGTAACAAATAAAACGAATATTCTTACCAGATTCCTTTGTAATTATAGAAATAAGTCGTTACTTTGCACAAACTTTGAAACAACAATGAATCAACAGGAAATCAGAAGTAAGTATTATCTCCATTCGAGTGTATTTCACCCGGAATCGGTCTACTTCTTCTCTTTTCTCCAAAAACGATATTTAGTTCTTTGGTAATGCGTTAGTCCTTTATTGAGGGCAACGCATTTTTTTTATGCGGACACTTAGAAATAACAACTTATAATGACAATAAAAGAAATGGAAAAGGAAATGAAAAAAGTTCTTGTTTTGGGTTCAGGCGCACTCAAAATCGGACAAGCCGGAGAGTTTGATTATTCCGGTTCACAGGCATTGAAGGCCTTGAAAGAAGAAGGTATCAATTCGGTATTGGTTAACCCGAATATCGCAACCATTCAGACTTCCGAGGGAATTGCTGATAAGGTGTATTTCCTGCCCGTGACTACTTATTTCGTAGAAGAGATTATTAAGAAAGAACGCCCCGACGGTATTCTGCTCGCATTCGGCGGACAGACTGCCCTGAATTGTGGTGCGGAACTTTATACAAAGGGGATTCTGGATAAATATGGCGTGAAAGTATTAGGTACTTCGGTTGAGGCTATTATGTATACGGAAGACCGTGACTTGTTTGTGAAGAAACTCGATGAAATCGAGATGAAAACTCCGATCAGCCAGGCGGTGGAGAGCATGGAAGATGCTATCGCTGCTGCGCGACGCATTGGCTATCCGGTGATGGTTCGTTCGGCTTATGCATTGGGAGGACTCGGCAGCGGTATTTGTGCCAATGAAGAAGAGTTCCTGAAACTGGCCGAAAGTTCGTTTGCTTTCTCTAAACAGATTTTGGTAGAAGAGTCGCTGAAGGGCTGGAAAGAGATTGAGTTTGAGGTGATCCGCGATGCGAACGATCACTGCTTTACAGTGGCAAGCATGGAGAATTTTGATCCGCTGGGCATTCATACCGGTGAATCGATCGTAGTAGCTCCGACTTGTTCATTGGACGACAAAGAGTTGAAAATGTTGCAGGAACTGTCAACCAAATGTATCCGTCACCTGGGTATTGTCGGTGAGTGTAACATTCAGTATGCGTTCAATTCGGATACGGATGATTATCGTGTGATCGAGGTGAATGCACGTTTGAGCCGTTCGTCGGCATTGGCTTCGAAGGCTACCGGTTATCCGTTGGCATTTGTGGCTGCAAAAGTGGCATTGGGTTACACACTCGACCAGATCGGTGAGATGGGAACTCCGAATTCCGCTTATGTGGCTCCACAGCTTGATTATTATATTTGCAAGATTCCTCGTTGGGACCTGACCAAGTTTGCCGGTGTATCCCGTGAGATCGGATCGAGCATGAAGTCGGTAGGTGAGATTATGTCAATCGGACGTTCGTTTGAAGAGATTATCCAGAAAGGGCTTCGTATGATCGGACAAGGCATGCATGGGTTTGTCGGTAACGATGACGTACACTTTGAGGATCTGGATAAGGAACTTTCTCACCCGACAGATCTGCGTATCTTCGCATTGGCTCAGGCTATGGAGGAAGGTTATACCATAGAGCGTATTCACGAACTGACAAAGATCGATCCGTGGTTCTTGGGTAAACTTAAAAATATTGTTGACTATAAGGCTAAGCTGTCTGCCTATGATAAAGTAGAGGATATCCCGGCCGATGTGTTGCGTGAGGCTAAAGTTCTGGGCTTCTCCGACTTCCAGATTGCACGATTTGTGCTGAATCCGGTGGGAAATATGGAGAAAGAGAATCTGATGGTACGTGCACGCCGTAAAGAACTGGGTATTCTTCCGGCAGTGAAACGCATTAATACAATCGCTTCCGAACATCCTGAATTGACAAACTATCTGTATATGACTTATGCGGTTCAGGGCTATGATGTGAACTATTATAAGAATGAAAAATCAGTAGTTGTTCTGGGTTCAGGCGCTTATCGTATAGGTAGTTCGGTTGAGTTCGACTGGTGTTCGGTAAATGCTGTGCAGACTGCCCGTAAGCTGGGATATAAATCGATTATGATTAATTATAACCCCGAAACGGTGTCTACTGACTATGATATGTGTGACCGTCTGTACTTTGATGAACTTTCGTTCGAACGTGTACTCGATGTCATTGACCTGGAGCAACCTCGCGGTGTGATTGTATCTGTAGGTGGACAAATTCCGAATAACCTGGCTATGAAACTCTATCGTCAGTCTGTTCCGGTATTGGGTACTTCTCCTATTTCTATCGACCGCGCCGAGAATCGTAATAAGTTCTCTGCAATGCTCGATCAACTGGGGATAGACCAACCGGCATGGCAGGAGCTGACCAGTCTGGAAGATGTGAAGGGATTTGTGGAGAAAGTAGGTTATCCGGTGCTGGTTCGCCCGTCTTATGTGTTGTCGGGTGCTGCAATGAACGTTTGCTATGACGACGAAGAATTGGAGAACTTCTTGAAGATGGCTGCTGAGGTATCCAAAGAGTATCCGGTGGTTGTTTCTCAATTCCTTGAGAATACCAAGGAAATCGAGTTTGATGCAGTAGCTCAGAACGGAGAAGTAGTAGAATATGCCATCTCTGAACATATTGAATTTGCCGGTGTGCACTCCGGTGATGCTACTTTGGTATTCCCTGCACAGAAAATCTATTTTGCAACAGCACGCCGTATTAAGAAAATCAGTCGTCAGATTGCAAAAGAGCTCAATATTTCGGGTCCGTTTAATATTCAGTTCCTGGCTCGTAACAACGAAGTCAAAGTGATTGAATGTAACTTGCGTGCTTCACGTAGTTTCCCGTTTGTTTCGAAGGTGTTGAAACGCAACTTTATCGAAACAGCTACCCGCATTATGCTTGATGCCCCATACAGTCGTCCTGATAAGTCCGCATTTGACATTGATTGGATCGGAGTAAAAGCGTCTCAGTTCTCCTTCTCGCGTCTGCATAAGGCCGATCCGGTTCTGGGCGTAGATATGTCGTCTACCGGTGAAGTGGGTTGTATCGGTGATGATTTTTCGGAAGCATTGCTGAATGCGATGATCGCTACAGGCTTTAAGATTCCAGGAAAGGGAGTTATGTTCTCTTCAGGTGCAATGAAGTCGAAAGTCGATTTGTTGGAGGCAAGCCGCATGTTGTTCAACCAAGGGTATAAGATTTATGCAACAGCCGGTACTGCTGCTTTCCTGAATGCACATGGGGTAGATACTACTCCGGTTTACTGGCCGGATGAGAAACCGGGAGCTGAGAATAATGTGATGAAGATGATTGCCGATCATAAATTTGATTTGATCGTAAATATTCCGAAGAATCATTCGAAGCGTGAATTGACAAACGGTTACCGTATCCGTCGCGGTGCGATAGATCACAATATTCCGTTGATCACTAATGCTCGTCTGGCAAGTGCGTTTATCGAGGCATTCTGCGATCTGAAACTGGAAGATATTCAGATAAAGAGCTGGCAGGAATATAAATAATTCTATTTGCAACAATTAAATAATAGGAGAGAGGGGAGAAACCGATAAACGGTTTTTCCCCTTTTTTATGGTTATATATGATCATTTTCCCGTCTTTTTTTCTGCCTGTCTTATAATTAACTTATATTTGTAATCTACTTAATATTTGGTATCAGAAGAATGTTCGTCCTTTTTTTATTTACATAATTCAGATTTTAATATGTTTGGAAAAAAGAAGAATGAAGATTATTCTGTAAAGACTGTGAAAGTCGGTGTTGATAAACTGACTACAATAGCATTGGGAACAATGGTGAAAGGAACAATCACGGTAGAAGGGGATTTACGTTTAGATGGAATAATAGAGGGAAATGTTTCCTGTAGAGGGAAAGTGGTGATTGGTCCTCAAGGAAGGATCAAAGGAAATGTGACGTGCACCGGTGCTGTGTTACACGGGATGTTACAGGGAGATATTCAGGTGGCAGAAGATTTGATAATGAAATCGGGATGTACAATGAATGGTGATGTTTATACATGTAAACTTGAAATAGAATCGAAAGCCAGGTTTAATGGTACTTGTAATACTACTGAGAAAGATACACTTGTGACAAGTCAGGTTGTGAAGCCTGAGACTGTGGATACTGAGAAATGATTGAAGCGGTGTCTTGAGAAGAGCCGGTTCGGTCTATTCCAATTGTGGTTAAAAGTTTTTCGAAGGCTGCAAAGTTATCTAAAAAAAAGAGATAATCATGCAGTTGGTTTGTTATGGCACTACGCTTTTTGCGATTTGTTGAAATATCAGTCCGATATATGAAATGATAAGCAAAAGCATGCGATAATTTAATTTGTAATCTAAACAGACTTAAAATGAAAAAAGAACTTTTGACTCGATTTATGGAGAAGCGAATAGTCGAACTGAAAAAAGAACAACGCAATGGTACTGCCCATGTATATCAGAGTACTTTGAATCGACTGAAAAATTTTATGAATGGACGTGAAATCACCTTTAGCCAACTGACTCCGGAATGGCTGGCTTTGTTTGAGCAGAAACTATTGGCTGACCAGCTTAAGTGGAATACCATTTCTACTTACATGCGTATGTTGAGATCTGTATATAATCAGGCTTTGGAACGGGGCGTGGCAACTTACGTGCCACGTCTTTTCAATAAAGTACATACCGGTATTGATTGCCCGGTGAAAAGAGCTGTTTCGCCGGAAGTTATATGCAGACTGATGACAGACCGAAAACCGTTGCCTGGAAAATTGGCTTTCAGCCGTGATCTGTTTGTGCTTTTGTTCCTGCTTCGAGGGATGCCGTTTGTGGATCTTGCTTTCTTGCGCAGGTGTGATTTGCAGGGAAATGTGATCACGTATCACCGGCGCAAGACCAGTCGTAAACTGACTGTGGTGGTGGGTAAGGAAGCCATGGAAATTATACAGAAATATATGTATGCAATTCCGGACTCACCTTATCTTTTCCCTATTATACAGAATCCCGGTAAAGATGAATATGGACAATATGCCCGAATGTTACGCCTTCAGAACTATCGGTTGACACAAGTGGCAAACATATTGGGAATCAGAGACCGACTCAGTACTTATACCGCCCGTCATACCTGGGCGACAACGGCCCTCCGGCAGAATTATAATTCAAGCTTGATTTGTGACGCTATGGGACATTCTTCGGTTAAAGTAACCGAAACCTATTTTCAACCCTACAGAGACGATGAGGTAAACCGGATGAATAGCTCTCTTATTACATATATTTTATCGAAGAAGAAAAGGGGGACAGATAAAAAAATAAGAAGCTAATAGCTTGATTGCTAATTGAAAAAATATCCGTTACTTCGTAGGTAACGGGAGATGATATCGGCGGCAAATTTAAATATATTTTTTGAATTACGCATAATAAAACAATTATTTTTGCAATAGATATTAAATAGCTGAACATTTTTAGCGGGTTGTCTTTCGGAAAAGGCAACAAAAGATATTTCCATTTTTCAGGTTGAAAGATGGGAAAGGATTTTATTGTCTTTTTTAAGACCGTAAAGATTCATTTTAGTAAAAACAACTCCTTTAAAGACACTTCTTTATCTCGGAATTTGTGTAATCCCGTTACCTACGAAGTAACGGGCAGGCCAAATGGATCAGAAACTAACATTCTGTCTGAATCAACTATTAAGTAGAAACTAAAGTGAATTGTTTATGAGAAAAAAATCTATGTTTTTATGGTCTTTGCTTGCTGCAATGACTATGAGTGCTTGTTCGGAGCACAATGAACTGCCTTCAGGAGAAGTTCCCGGAGGGAACTCGAAGGCTAACTTTATAGTCAAGTTGAACTTTGAAGGAACAAGTATGGAACAGGGCGGTAAGACGAGAGCCGCACAATCTACTGCAGTACCGGAAACTTCGTGGAGTAATATCCACCAGGTACAGATTTTGCTATATGACGCAAGCAATATCGTGCGGTTTTCCGATGTAGTTACTCCAACAACTGGAAATACAACCTTTACTTATACAGATGTACCTGTAGGAACTTATACAATGGTAGCCATAGCAAATGCGAAGAGTTCGACAGATGCTATCAATACCTATTTGGATGGAGGTACAACTCCTGTAGAGTGGAGCATGTGGAATGTACGTCAGAAGCAGGCGCAGAACATGGTGATGAAGTATAAACCGGGCACGTTTCCTACATTTTGTGCAGCTGACTTGTCTGCTAACGCAGCTTATGCCGAGCCAGCCGAAATTTTTATGGGAGCTGTTCAAGGGGTGACTGTTTCTTCGGATGGTCCTGTAACTCCTTCTCCAATTGCTTTGAAACGTGAAGTTTCTTTGATGCGTGTCCGTCTGAACGTAAAGGATAAAGAAGGAAATACGAATAATGAGAATACTGCGAATGGCGTTGACTTTGCACAGGATGCTTCTATTATGATTTATCGTTTACCGGATCATCTGAAAGTGATGGCAGGGAATGCCGGAGGAGTAAGTGCTACCTCGACTGCTACTAATATATTGTCTATTTCGGGTGGTGAGGTCTTTAAAACAACTGATCCTACATCCGGTTATAATGCAGGAGGTAAAGTTCTGAGTGGAAACTTCACGATGTGGAGAGATGTGGTTGTATTCCCCAATAATGGTGGACGTGCCAATGATTCTGCAACTACCGGTACGGCTGACAGACAGCGTCAGTATTTTATAGTGGTATCAGGACGTGGTAAAGCCGGACATATTTTGGGAGATGGTACTGCACTTCCCAATGATGCTACTGTTTATTGGTCCGGAGTGGTTAAAGAAAATTTTGTACCGAACGTGATTCGTGAAGTAAACCTGACTTTACGTACTGGCGGAAGCACGACTGTGCCTGTAACTCCTACGGAATATGGTGGTTTAGAAATCACTGTGAGTGCTCCTACACCTTGGGATAGCAATATTGTAAATTCAGATATTATAATGTAAAAACTTTCTTTTACTCCCCTCGGAATTATGGTCCGGGAGCAGAGAATAAGCAGAAATGCTTGCTGCTCCCGAGGACCTCGGGGGTGATTAATGAAATAAACTATAGAACATGAGAAAAAACAGACTTCTCATAGTATTATTTACTGGTGTAGCAGTCTTACTTTCGCTTGCGTCGTGTACATATGATTATTTTGAAGATGAAACGAATTATCAGGTTTTTGTACCCGAAGTTCTGAACAAGACTGTCAGTGATTGTCGAGTGCTGGTCTATAACGATGCCGGAACATTGGTCGGTGCACGTTATGCAACCTCTCCATGGGATAAAGATCCGCGCATGGAGGCGGGCTTGTTTAGTTTTAGGTTAACTCCCGGCGAATATAAAGTATACTGTTATACCAATACGGACAGTCTTACGTTTGTGGACGGGCAACATCTGGATGCTTCTGCTTTTATTCTGAAAAGCAGCTCTACCGGACCGAACAGATATGTACAGCCTTCGGATATATTATTCCAGAAGTTCGTACCCGCAATTGTACATCCGGGCATTTTACAGACCGATACCGCAGCACTGGAACGCTATACCGGACGTATAACGGTTCGGTTTAAGAAATTTCCCGGTAATGTATCGCATATAAAGAAGGTACAATTGCTTGCGGAAGGAGCGCCTGTGATGCAATACCTCAAAAATGATACTCTGACCGGCCGATTGACTCCTGAGGACAAAATGTTTCATTTCGGAACATTACCCGTACAGGAGAAAGCCGATGTATTAGAGGTAGATCATCGTTTTATTCCTTCTGTGGAGAATGAACCGATGAGGTTGAATTATACATTTCTCGATGAAAATGGAGCAGTTATCAACCATCTGCCCGTGGAAGTTACGGAAAGGGAGACAGGACTGCCGTTACGGTTATTGCATGGTAAACGTATAATTATTGAGATCGAATCTTATACCGTTATTAAGATATCGGTTGTAGGATGGAATGAAGATATCGAGAGTGGAGATACGGACATGGAATGATACATATATACATATAAAAGAGAATTAGAATGAAATCAGTTATACGACATATTTTGAGTGTCGCCGTTTTATTTTGCTTAATCAGCGGAGTACAGGCACAAAGTGTCAAAGTGAATATTCCTTTTTGGCTGACCGGTTCGCCTAACGTCGGCTTTGAGTATACATTGACGAGGCAACTCACGGTGAACGGTGAAGTGCTATGGATGCCGTATTTATTCAAGAAACATGAAGAAGTGTTTCGGGCACTCCAGAGCAGTGTTGAATTGCGCTATTATGTGAATCCTCGTAACTTTTATACTAACGACTCATGGGATGGATTTTATATTGGCCCCTATGCTATGTACGGTAATTTTAATATCGGTTTATTAAAGCATAACGATCCGTTGCAGAGCTATCGTCGTAAAGGTTGGGGAGTATCGGGAGGTATCTCGACCGGGTATAAATTTGCTTTCAACTCTCGTTGGGGGCTGGATCTGAATATTGGCCTGGGATATGCGCACCTCCAATACAATAAATATTATTTGGGTGGAGAATATGTGAATTTCCCTTTGGAACGTAAAAAGACGAAGAGGTGGATAGGTCCGACTAAGTTCGGTATAAATCTCACCTATAATATATTCCGATAATGTTACTGATAAAAAGTTGCTGAAATGAGAAAGAAGAAGATACAGATTCTCCTGTCGGCTGCCGCATTCCTTTTTCTGATGGGAGGGACTATGCCTTCCGTTGCGCAGGAGCGGAAGATAGGGCGGGTAGAACGGCGGGCAGACCGTAATTTTATCAGGCAGAAATTTGATAAAGCGATGGCTCAGTATGAAACGGCTATCAGGCGTGAAAAAGATGAGGCCGGTCAGGCTGCGCTTCATCTCAAAACAGCGCGTTTGTATTTCATGGTAAGGGAATATGGTCGCGCCTCGGAGCATTATGATAAAGCAATGAGCTTGCGTCCGGATTTGCTCGGGGTAGATGATGTCTGTGATTATGTGGATGCTCTGCGTTTTCAGGGACAAGCCCGCAAAGCAGAAGCCATTTGCCTGGATAATGCCTATAAAGACATATATAGCCGCTATCAGCGCTATCAGAATACATTGGAGGCACTTGCCATGCGCCATTCGGTTCAGGAAGATCCCGGGTTTTCGGCAAAACGCTTATTACTGAATACATCGAACGCTGAATTTTGGGTTGGTAATTATGGGGAACAACCGTTTTATGCCATTAGTTACAGTAAATTCAATGATCCGGGGAAATTATTCTTCCATCGTACTCACTATTATGCACTTGACGAACCCGGTGAAACCGGTGTTGAGACTCAGAAACCTCCAAGATATTATGGTTATTTCCGGAAAATACCTGCTGACTTACAGAATGGTCCGGTGACCTTTTCACCGGATATGAAGTCGATGGTAGCTACGGTTATCGAGTATGATAAAGAGAAGACAACCGTAGAGATGGCAAACCGGAAGCTACGTCCTTTCCGTACAAAGTTGTTTTACTCTGTGCTAAAGAACAAGAAGAAACGATTTACGAAGTATGTTCCGGCTTTTCCACAGGAAGAGATGTCTTCGTATGCCCACCCTTACCTGTTTAATGAAGGCAAATCATTGTTGTTCACCTCTGACATGCCCGGAGGATACGGTGGGTTCGACCTGTATGTTGTCCATTGGGATGAAGAGGCTCAGGCATGGGGGACTCCTGTTAATCTGGGACCGGATGTCAACACGGAAGGCGATGAGATCTTTCCTGTAATCTATAAAGGACGTCTTATCTTTTCGTCTAACGGATTGCCGGGATTCGGTGGTTATGATCTGTTCAGTGCTTATTATGATAAAGATGGAGTGATTCCGGGCAGTATCAGCCATTTTCCTTATCCGGTAAATTCCGTCTTCAACGATTATTATATGTGTCCGCTTGACTTGCGAACAGCCTATTTTGTATCCGATCGTGAAATGGCTTCAAGAGACGATATCTATTACCTCCGTACAGTAGAGGATCTGGGAACCCAGCAAGGGATGCCTTTTTACGGGATGAGTGAGGAAAATGCAATTTTAGGTGGCGCTTTGTTGTTGAACGGCACTACGGAAACTGTTTCTCCGGAGTCTGTCACACTGAAGCAGTATGCGCCGGAAGGATTGCTGATGACTCTCTATTTTGATTTCGATTCGGATGAGTTGACCGATGAATCTGTACGGAGACTCGAGCAATTTATCAATGAAATGGGTACTTACCAATTTTCCGAACTTAGGTTTGATGGTTTTGCCGATGAGATAGGTAGTGACAGTTATAACTATTCATTGTCAGAGCGAAGGGCGGAAAGTGTTGCGGAGTTTCTGCGCAATCATGGTTTAAACGTACGTTTCGGCATAGAGGCTCATGGAAGGATAAAGCTTTCTCCGGAAGAGGTGAAAGAGGAAATTGAGTATCATCGCTGGCCGGAGGGAGGTATCGATTGGATACAGGTGAACCGTAGGGCAAGGCGTGTCGAAATATATAATAAGAGGTAGAAATATAAAAAAGTAAACGATATATGAAGAAGACAAGAATTCATAGAGTGTGGATACTGTTCCTGCTGGGCATCATGGCCTGTCTGCAGGTGAGAGCCCAATATATGCCGGTGGTTTTCGATAAGAAGTATGGCGATAAGAATCAGATTCAGCTGGTTTGTCCCTTAGCCGGTGACGAAGTGGCCATGGTGGGTAAAGAGGGACAGAAGTATAACCTTACCTGGATAGGCAGAGAGGGAGAAGTGCTCTTTTCATTGCCGCTGGCCGGATTTACCGCTGTTAACGAGTTGACAGAGTTGGAGGATAACCGTATCCTGCTTGTCGGGCAATCTGCTGTGATGAATACAAAAGGCAGAAAAGACAATGTGACACTAAGCGGACGGGCGGTCATATTGGATCGTAGCGGTCATATTGTTACCAATATTTATGCAGGAGGACAAGGGAGTGAACTCATGAAGGGAGCCTTGCTGCGTAGCGGGTCATTGATACTTTCCGGTATGGAGCCGAAAGGAGGAAATAGCCGGCAAGGTATTCTTCTGAAAGTGGATAAATCGGGTAGAGTGATTTATCAGTACAAGAATGCCGGAAGTGGTTATTGTGATCAATTCGAGGTGCTGGGCAATACGACTGAATATATATGTGCGGCTTTCTCCGGAGACAAGGAGAAAGAACAGACAACAGTGGTCCGGTTAGATGATAAAGGGAAGCCTTATTATGTAACTGTTATTCCGGCTAAGCGGTTCATCGTGACAGGTATGAATGCCAATATCAATGACGGTTCGGTGATTGTTACCGGTAATTCATCGACTGATGGAGGCATCATTTATAAAATACGGCCGGAAGGTGATATTGTTTTTGCCAAAACACTGATACCCGCCAACCAGGGATCGGTGATGCTTAATCAGCTTCAGGTGGCTCGCAATGGTAATATATTGGTAGGTGGAAGTGGCAGTAAAGGATACTATGCCTTGTTGAGAAATGACGGAACAGCTTTATATTCCGGTACCTCGAATGGAGGTGTGAGGGGTGTGGGTATGAACCGGACTACGGGTGAATCGGTGGTAACAACTTATGATGTCAATGCACGCAGAGGAACGTTTGTCCGTATATTGCCGACGGGTAAAGCTGAGTTTGACCGCACTATTGATGGTAATTTTGATAAGGTTAAGGTAACTAATAACGGTGAAGTGTTACTGCTGTCTTCGGATGAAGGTCGGGTTTGTATGTATTCTGCTACGGGTGAAAAAGAGTTTGACCGTTATGTGACGGACAATAAACCTACTGTTTATCGTCAGGCATTGACTGCATCGTCCGGTGAGTTACTTTTTCTGGGCAGTGGTAGTCGCCTTGTCAAACTGGGACATGGACTCTATGTTTCGGATGTGAAAATAACCAAGCCGGTAAACGGAACGGCTACTGCGGTATTTACTGTCACGCTGACAGGATATGCCACTACAAAGGAAGGGGCTCCTGTTCCTGTAAGTGTAGGATATGCCACTCGTGAAGCATCTGCTACAACAGCTAATAATTTTACTCCGGTAAAGGGAAAACTGTCTTTCACCCCTTCACGCGGGACGGCGGATCGCTATCTGGTGAAACAGGATATCGAGGTTCCGGTAAAAGCGAATGATCTGATCGAAGGCGTGAAAGACTTTGAACTGCTATTGTCGGATGTTCAGCAGAGTTATCTGGTGAAGCCTGTAGGGAAAGCGGTTATCGAAGATCAGCAGGCAGTTGTGAAGTTGGTACGTACCGAGCGTGGAGAAGAGGGATCCAAAGATATTTTATATGAACTGGGATTATTTAAAACCGACGGAACTCCTTTGACCAATGCTACGGGGGCAAATATTATAGTAGATGGTATATATGGAGAAGGCACAGCCGATGCGCTCGATTTCGATATGGGATTGACTCCTAGAGTGATATTTGCCAATGGTTCGCAAAAATCATCCTTTAATGTCAGGACATTGGAGGACACCCGCTATGAACTTCCTAAAACCGTGGTAGTGAATTTTAATAAAGTACATAGCCTGAGTGGTTCTAATGTTGCTTTTGATGGTGAACTGTTGAGTTGCAGTGGAATTGTCGTCGATCAGCCGGCACGTCTGGCCATTGCTTCACTGGGTGACCACAGAGTGAATAATAATGTGGTGTCGGGCTTCTTCACTGTTTCGCTGTTGCGTGCTTCAGACGGAGCTTTATTGACCAATGCCACAGGTAGTGATATCATTGTTAACTGTGTGACATTGCCCGATGCTACGGCAAAAGAAGGAAAAGACTTTGTCTTTACCAACCTGCATGACCTACGTATCAGTGGAGACGGTAACCATAGCTCCGCCAATGTGAATGGAGTGGTATTGTTCAGTACGGATACTTTGGAAAAACAGGTAAAACTGAAAATCAAATCTGTAAACCAACCTACAGGTGCACAGCCGATCAGTGTATCGGATGCAGAACGTACGGCAGAGTTTACGATCCGGAAATAAAATGATTCTTGGGGAGAAGAATGCCTTGCATCTCGAGTGTAAGGTATTCTTGTCCGCTCAGAAGAAAATGGATGAAAAAAGAACTATGACAGGAAAAAGAATATATACAGGGTTGATGGGCTTGCTGCTTTTTCTGGCGTTTGCTTGTACGGATGACAGGGAATCGCCGGGGGGAACCAATGGTAATCCTTCATTGGTTTTCAGGATGACAAGAGCTTCAGCAGACATTATCAATAATACGCAAGTCTATCTGTTTGATGGAGATGGAGCTACTGCCGGACAATTCAGGCAGAAAGTGCCGGATGTGACTTACGCTGCAGACCGCCTCACTATGCCGGTTGCGGCGGGGACATGGGATATTACATTGGTCAGTGCTGACGGAGATGTAAACAGTGGATTGGTACAACCTGTCCGTGGACAGGCACGTTCGTCACTGAAAATGTGGGAAACACGTTCTGTCGGTGGGAGTTTGCCGTCTATGCCTGAGTTGCGTACGGCTTATATTACCGGACAGCAGGTTATTGCCGGTCAGGATAATGTCGCTTCCGAAACAGCATTGCTTTCACGGAACGTTGCATTGGTCAAAGTCGTGATAGCCGATGCCGGAGGACTGGATATTAATGGCACTCACACGATGAAATTGACTAATGTGCCTACGACTCTTAACTGGGAAGGAGGGTTATATCCCAATAAAAACAATCCTACTGTGAGTGCGGAGCCTATGACCGGTACTTTTACTATACATAATAATACTGCAATGGCCGGTCATCAGTACAGTGATACGCTTCGGTTTATTGTGCCGGCTCATAAAGGAACTGATTATCTGAATGCACTTCCGACCGACACAACTACCAGTCATCTTAAACTGAGTGTCGATCTGGCCAGTGAAGGAGGAACACGTTTTGAGAAGACGGATGTGGTAATCCCTCGGGTTCCACGAGTAAACGGAATTTTGTTGGTACGCATTTTCCTTGGTGGAAAGCTCGATGTCTCCACTGAGATATTGAACTGGCAGGATACACAGTTGGAAGCTGATTTGTCACAGACCCAACTTTATACGGATAAAGCTTCGGTGGGGATGGCATTTAAAGATACAATACATGTAAATACCAATGCTCGCGAATATACAGTGGAGAAGGCACCTGAGGCCACGTGGATTACTTCGGTGAAAAAGTTGGATGGGAATGCGGTGGAAATTACTGCCGACTTGGATAGCTATGTGGATAATCATCCGCGTACTTCGTATATTACCATTAAGGCCAATAATGTGACCAAGAAAATACCGGTAACACAAAGACCGGATAGAGGTACGATTAAAGTTAGTGAACATAAACTACAATTTAGTCCTCCTCATCCGACAGCTTCACTTGATGTTCGGTCTGTTGGGGGAAATTGGAAATTACTGTCTCAAAGTTCTAAAGCGACCGCTGCTACTACCCAAGGAACAGCAGGAAGTACATCTGTAACTTTTACAAGAACCTCTACCAGTGATGACTCATTGTATGATGAATATTATGGAGAAGGGCAGGCTGTTTTTAAAAATATGATGACTCTTGATACGGATACTGTCCATTTAAGTAATTTATTTATTGGTATTATTGATGATTTAATTGAGGTTGCACAGCCAACTGTGCATCCGGATACTACATGTACTGTGAACAATGTGAAAGTATATGGTGGAGATACCCGTGATTTGACTATTATCAATAAGCCAAGTTGGATACATCCTGCTCCAGAGACGGATTATAATCCTGCAACCGGTATTTTTACTTTTGTCTGTGATCGTGAACCCAATGAGGAAGAACGTTATGGAGAAATAACCCTTGGACATATTGATGATCCTGATTATACAGTTAAAGTGTCGGTGCTTCAAGCTATAATTGTTCGTATCCCAGAGTTTAATTATTTTGTCGTGCAGTTTGTGTGGAGTGCGAATGACGTAGATGTGAAAGTTGGCTTCACAGGAAATCCTACATCTGTTGTGGTAAATGGTATTACTTACAATACAAGTTCGGTAGATGCATTCCAGAATCAGTGGGTTGGCTGGAGCCAAGGTGGTGTGGTTAACTATGATAATAAGGAGTTATTGAAATGGGGTGGTGATGCTACTTCAGGACAAGGAGAAACTGCGTTCTTTAATGCTCCGGTAATTAACTCTGCACCTTATCCCGGTCAACATGGTATAGATCCGAATGCTCCAGGATTATTGCCACGTACAGTAACCTTGCAGGTGAATGCCGGATGGTATAGAGGAGGCGGTATTCCAATGACTTGTAATATCTATGCTTATTTGGGTGGTACGATGAGTCATGTCGGTACGAATTTTGTCAATCAAGGTGGAACACTGGTTTACACTTCTACAAATAAGTTTAATGTGCAGGCTTCCGGTAGTAAGCAATATGACCATATTTGTGATATTGTATATGACCGTAAGAAACACACTGCAAAAATAAATTGGAAAGGAACTTTGTGGACAGGTACTCGTTCGATGCGGGTTCCTATGAGAAGTGTAGAAGAAACTCAGAAACCTTATTGGACTCCTACTATAGTTGATACTTATTCTAACAGCTATCGAGGACAAGGGAAATAGCTTTAATGCGTATAATGAAAATGAAGAGTATAATATGAAAATACAATATATAATAGGTATACTGATTGCTTTTCTGTTTGCCTCGTGCAGTCATGAGGAGGAGGAACAGAAACCCGCTTATGGAAAGATAGATGTTGCTGTTTCGGTAACCCTACCGCAACCGGAGTCAGTAAATACTCTTACTCGTGCCGGTGGTCCATATACGGATACCGATATTAAGAACGCAGACTTGTTGATATTCGACAAAGACGCAAAGTTTATGGAACGCGTCAAAGTAGAGAGTGACAGGTTGGTGGTCACCGGAACGGGGATTAATTTCACAGTCCGTTTGGATGCCACTTCAGAACGGCGTATCATTCATCTGGTTGCAAACGGTCGGAGTGCTGATGGCACTTCGGATCGCTTGAACTTTGGTGATATAACTCCCGGTATGACAGAAAATGCGGCTATCTCTTCCTTGCAGACAGCCTCGCTCGAACATGTGGATGAAGGAGAGAGCACATTGTTAAACCATGTAATGCCTTTGGTCATGTGGGGACGTTTTGCATTGAACGGAATCAATATCGTAACGAAAGCAGAGGGTGTGAAACTGTTGCGTTCCACAGCATGTATACAAGTGAAGAAGGGTAATGGAGGTGGGAATACCGGACTGGGTGATTTTGTCATTGAGGGAATTACTGTACATCAGGGAGCCTGTCATGGCTTCCTAGCTCCGACCGATTGCACAGGAGAAGTAAATACTCCCGTTGTCGCAAATCCGGTTACCGGTGGAATCTATCTGGATTATCGTAAGGGTTGGGGTAATGGTGCGGAGCCATCTTTATACATTTATGAGCGCAATTGTTCGGCTTCCGACTATATGGGAGTAGTGATTGCAGCCCGGTATAAGGGGAAAAAGGGCTACTATAAAGTAGTGATGAACGGTAATGACGGAAGTCCTTTGAACATTGTACGCAACCACCGCTATATTGTTACAGTGGTGGGAGTCAATGGTCCGGGATATGAAAGTCCAGATATTGCTGTGGCTTCTGCACCTTCGAATGCTTTGAAAGTGGAGTTGACGGATGAAGACACGGATCTGCCCTGTATTGTGGCCGACGGTCAATACCGTATGGCATCGTCTAATAATGTATTCAGCCTATATGGAAAAACAGATGTGACTACATCGGCAACTGGTGTGGATATTTGTACCGTATATTCCAGTCGTGGTATTCAGCCGGTTCTGACCCTTCCTGACGATTGTAATTGGTTGACAAATCTGTCTGCCCAGGCTTTGGGAAGTAACAAATATAAAATTACGGGGGATTTTACCTCAGCGGCCAATGATGCCGTAGCTACAACCTTGACTATGACGTGTGATAATCTGTCTCAGCCGGTTCGTGTCAGTTGGAATCCCATCATATCGGATCAGAAAGATACCGATTCGTTTGTCCTCGATTTGGTCGGTTCAACCGATCGTAACTGGACGGTACGGGTGTTGAATCCGACATCTCCCGGCTGGCTCTTTCTACACCCATCCGCCGCATCTCCCGGAGCTCTTCCGGGAGACGGCATGGTGTCGGAACTCAGTAGCAAATACAGTTCGCATGCTTATTTGCATGTAGCTTTCGGAGCGAGCAGGAGAGGGACTGTACAGATGACTTCCGCCTCCGGCGGGGAAACTGTAGCCCGTAAGATAGTAGTTATTCAATAGAACGTTGCGGTAGTATGACCCTGGAAGAGATATTGCAAATAGAAGCACAGAATGTTGATTGTATTTTTCTGTATCAGGAAGAAGGAGCATGGTATGCTTATGAACATTCTGCTTTTTATTGTTATTCTCTTCTGGGCATACTTGATATCGACTGGTTGCCTTGCCCCGATGGAGTTTCTTCCGGGCAGAAAACAATCAGGGTACGTGTTTCCGAACCGGATAAGTTTTTGTGTACTCCTTTGTTACGTCTGATGCGGAAGCGTAAAACAGAATATGTTGTTTTGTGTAAGATTTCGTGTGGAGGTTTTTATTATTGGCGGGAACAGCAACAAATGAAATTTCGTGTATTACAGGAAAGAGAAAGCTCTTGTACGAAGATAAATGAACATGCTGAATGATTAATCTTATCCTCTGCAGCCTGGAAAGGCGGCTTTTTCACGAGCATATTCTTTATATGCTATCTTTAGTGATATTCATCGGTATAGCCTGTGAAGGCTGTTGATGAATTATTGTTTGTTTTGTTTGTGTGCGCCCCTTCCGTATTTTAGCGAAAATATCGGAAGGGGCTTTTGCACAGATAAGTTTTTAATGAATTTCTATTTGTCCAGAGTAATCATGAAGCGGCGCAGGTAAACTTCTTGTTCCGCATTGCCGACATTACTGAAACGTACAGCTTTCACAGGTGTTTGTTTCAAGTTCAAGGTGATGCGGTTCTTTTCCTGTTTGAAATCGACCTTCTGCCATTCTTTGCCATCAGCCGAAATTTCAAGTTGTCCCCAGGCAGCCACGTCCGGTTTACCGAAATCTATATCCAGATTTTCTCCCGGATAAGCTTGATCCAGTTCGATGGTCAGCGTGCATCCGGCTCCCCATTTAATTACTTCGTTGGCAGGTGATACCAATACACGGTTGGTTTTGATCTGTAACGGCTGATTACGTAATTGCTCTACGTCACTTACCAGTTTGTGCGGCATATAGTCTGTTGCGGCATCCAATTGCGTACCGTGCTCCTTATTATAGCGTTCGGTGACCGTGGTAAATGTTTGATCTATCAGTGGCTTGATCACTTTAGTTGCTGTTTTTACACCCGGTTGGTAAGGATTCTGGTTATAGGTTTGATCTACCTGGAACATTTGCTGTTGCAGTGCTTTCACATGACGGTATTTCCGGATAAAGAGTGAGTTGTCCCCTTCTTTATAAGCTTTGGCCATAGCCAGAACTTCTTGCCCGGTTTCGCCCAATAATTTAAACTGACGGAGCCAAGGCATCATTTCAACAATGAGGGGACGATTCCCTGTGTTGGTCATCAAAATGTCACCGGACTCTACCATCTTTCCGAAAGTTGCTTCCAAAGCGTTGAAGTCAGCTTCGGTATATGAACCGTTTTTCAGGTAGCTATCGAGAAAACGTTGTGATAACGGCTGCAATTCGACAGATTCGTCCCGGCGGTATTTATGTCCGTTCGGTCCCAAGTCGGAGTTATGTGCTGCAAAAAATTCCAATTCGTCTGCGGCACTTGGCAGAATGGTACGGATAGCATCTTTCCATGTCTGTTCACTGTTGTATTTTTCAGGATTCCATGCATAGCCGGCTACACTGTAAATTGCAATTTTGGATGCTTCGGCATGTTCCATGGGATTGGTGACAAAGCCTGACATCTGATCGGCAATCTGCGTGTCGTTGCCATAGACCGGTCCGAGTAAAAGATGGTCGCGTACGTAATCTGATACCGGAAAGTTCCACCAAATATACGCCGGACGTTTGATGCGTGCGTTGATCCAAGCTATGCCGTCTTTGGTTATATCAGAAATGACACGGTCACCCGTCCACATTATTTGGATAGAAGGGTTCAGCTTTTCTCCCAAGGTAGTCAGATAATTTCCCTTGGGATTCGACCAGCTTTTATTGTATTCTGTAGGACACATGACCAAAGGAGTGACATCCGGTTTTACCTTTACAAATTTCTCGTCGATATAGTTCAACAGTTCGGCTTGCTTGTTCGGATTGGTGCCTTCGCCCGAGATATCGTCAAAGAATACAGCGAACGAACGGACTCCCAGATCGTACATTTTTTCGAATTTTGCCAGTAGCAGATCGCGGTCTTCCTGGTTCCATTTGATGTCTTGTCCCGGATGAATAGCCCATACAAAGTCCACTTCGTTCTCATTGGCTACTTTTACCAACTCCTGTAATTGGAGGGCCTCTTTTTCGGGATATGGCAGGCGCCAGTTGGGAGAACTGTGGTATGGATCATCTTTAGGGCCATAGATATAGGTATTCATTTTATTCTCTCCGTAGAACTTCAACTGACGGAGACGGGCTTCGTGGCTCCAGGGGGTTCCGTAAAATCCTTCGACTACACCGCGGAAACGGACTGAAGGGTAGTCTTTGATTTCTACTACAGGAAGTTGATTGTCATTCAGTAACTGTGCTAACGTCTGCAAGGCATAGAAAGTTCCCCTTTCGTCCTGGCCGGCTAAGACAATCTCTTTATCATTGATGGCCAAATAATAGCCTTCTTTGTGATTAGGAATCTGTCGGGCGAATTTGCGGATAGCTTTGTCCCCTTTTTCACCGATATAGATGCGAAACCCGTTCTTATCCGAATGCTTTCCGGCAAGCAGGGTTTTCAGGGCACTGACGGCATGTGTGTTTGCCTCTGTATCTCCAACAATCAGATAGGTGTCCGGTAAGCTCAGGTTTCGGGCTTGTGAAAGGACCTGCTGTGGTTGTGGTTGAATACTTGTGATTTGGGCCGAAGCACTGACGCCCAAAAGGAGCCAGGCTCCCAGTAAGTAGAGTCGTTTAATCTTCATTTTAGGTAAAATGTTAGTTTTTCAGGTTTTAGTGACTGCACAAAAATAAGAAAAAAAGTGCATACTGCCGTTTTTCTATTAATTTTGTTCCTTTGAAACATTGAAATAAGGAAAAATGCCTATGCTGATACTTTTATCTTGTGCCAAAACTATGAGTGACGTTTCGAAGACAAAAACGCCTCTCACTACATTTCCCGGCTTCCGGAAGGAGGCAGCGGAGGTTGCTCTGCAGATGTCACAATTTTCAGTCGAGGAGTTGGAACGGCTGTTAAAGGTGAATCCTAAGATTGCTGTTGAAAATTATAGACGCTATCAGGCTTTTCACTCGGAGGGTACACGGGAATTGCCTGCATTGTTGGCTTATACAGGGATTGTTTTTAAAAGAGTTCACCCCCAGGACTTTTCAGAAGAAGACTTTTGCTATGCCCAGGATCATCTGAGATTGACCTCATTCTGCTATGGGTTGTTGCGTCCTCTCGATATGATTAGGCCTTACCGGCTTGAGGGAGATGTACGGTTGCCTGAACCCGGCAACAGAACGATGTTTGATTATTGGAAGCCAATCCTTACAGACCGGTTTATTGCAGATATCAAGAAAGCCGGTGGGGTGCTTTGTAATCTGGCAAGTGACGAAATGCGGGGACTTTTCGATTGGAAGCGGGTTGAGAAGGAGGTTCGTGTGATAACTCCCGAGTTTCACGTCTGGAAAAACGGAAAATTGGCTACGGTAGTGGTTTATACTAAAATGTCGCGGGGCGAGATGACTCGTTATATTCTGAAGAACCGGATAGAATCTGTTGAACAATTGAAGACATTCGCTTGGGAAGGGTTTGAATTTAACGAACAGCTTTCGGACGAGACAAAATATGTATTTACAAACGGAAAAACAGAATGAATCGAGATGACAGAAATAGAAAAAATGCGTAGCGGTGAATTGGCGGATATGTCGGCACCTGAATTACAGGGGAGATTTGAACATGCCAAGAAGTTATTGGCACGAATGCGGTGCTTGAGTACGTATGACGAAACTTATCGGGGACTACTTGAAGAATTGATACCTGATCTTCCGGCTACTTCCGTTATTTGCCCGCCTTTTTATTGTGATCATGGCGATGGCATCCGTTTGGGTGAGCATGTATTTGTGAATGCCAATTGTACGTTCCTTGACGGAGCATTCATCACCATCGGAAGTCATACATTGATAGGTCCGTGTGTGCAAATCTATACTCCACATCATCCAATGGACTATCTGGAACGCCGTAACCCCAAAGAGTACGCTTATCCGGTAACTATTGGCGAAGACTGTTGGATTGGTGGCGGGGCTGTCATTTGTCCCGGCGTGACGATAGGTGACCGTTGTGTGATCGGAGCCGGCAGTGTGGTGACAAAGGATATACCGGACGATTGTGTGGCGGTAGGTAATCCTGCACGTGTTATTAGGTGTCGGATGTAATCCTGTAAGTCAAGCCTCCATTGTATTTCCGGACATACGTTCGGGGAGACTCTGTATGCTTGTTTTTTATAATTGAAAATCAGTTTGTTATTATACCAGTTGAAAACTTTTTGAAAAAAAATATCGCAAATAATTTGTAGGTCTCAAGAAAAGCCATACCTTTGCATCGCTTTTGAAAAGAAAGTGTAAGGGCGTTTAGCTCAGCTGGTTCAGAGCATCTGCCTTACAAGCAGAGGGTCGGCGGTTCGAATCCGTCAACGCCCACTCTATACGGAATCCTTGCAGAATATTTCTGTAAGGATTTTCTTTTTCTGTACTTTACCTGATACAATGGTGTATTAATTCAAGTTATTTTTTAAAAGAAAACAAAGGGAAATTTGGCGGGAAAGTGATTTATTTCTTTACTTTGCTTCATCAATAAACCTATTAATACTACCATGCGAACAAAATCGATTTTTTTACTTTTGTTGTTGGCTGTCATGCCATTGTGCGTGTTCTCGCAGTCGAAATCTACGTTTGAAATCAAGAATGGACATTTTTATCGTAACGGAAAGATAACGCCTGTTCTTTCCGGTGAGATGCATTATGCCCGTATCCCTCATCAATATTGGCGTCATCGGTTGCAGATGATGAAAGGTATGGGGTTAAATACAGTGGCTACCTATGTGTTCTGGAATCTTCATGAGCCGGAGCCCGGAAAATGGGATTTTACAGGTGACAAGAATTTGGCTGAATTTATAAAAACCGCAGGTGAAGAGGGGATGATGGTTATTTTGCGTCCCGGTCCTTATGTTTGTGCCGAGTGGGAATTCGGTGGTTATCCTTGGTGGTTGCAAAATGTGAAAGGAATGGAAATCAGGAGAGATAATCCGGAGTTTCTGAAATATACAAAAGCGTATATCGATCGTCTTTATAAAGAGGTCGGTAGTTTGCAGTGTACAAAGGGTGGTCCGATTGTAATGGTGCAGTGTGAGAATGAATTTGGTTCATACGTTGCCCAGCGTAAGGATATACCTTTGGAAGAACATCGCGCTTACAATGCTAAAATCAAGCAGCAGATGGAGTGCGTCACCCCGGAAGTCACCGACAAGGAGATCGACGCTGTGCTGGAGCGCCGCCGCGCCATGGCCGCTGAGCTGGTGCCTCACAAGGGTCCGGCCGTCAAGGGCAACATCGTCCACATCGACTACGAGGGCCTGCTGGAAGGCAAGCCCTTCAACGGCGGCGCCGCCCAGAACCAGACCCTGCAGCTGGGCAGCGGCCGGATGATCCCCGGCTTCGAGGAAGGCATCCTCGGTCACAAGGGCGGCGAGGAGTTCGACATCTTCGTCACCTTCCCGGCACGCTACCACGTCAAGGACCTGGCCGGCAAGCCTGTGGTCTTCAAAATCAAGCTACACGACGTCTGCGTCCGCCAGCTGCCCGCACTGAACAGCGATTTTGCCAAGAAGGCTGCCAATGTGGACACCATGGACGAGTTCCGCGCCCAGATCCGTCAGCAGCTCCACGACAACAAACACGCCGCTGCGCTCAACCGCGCCAAGGACGCCATCCTCACCCAGCTGGCCGCAGCCGCTGAGGGCGAGCTGCCCAGCGTTCTCGTCGAGAGCGCCTATCAGCAGGAGATGGAGCAGATCCAGCAGCAGCTGCAGATGCAGCGCCTGAGTCTCGACCGCTACCTGAGCCAGATCCATCAGACCCGCGAGAGCTTCACTGCCGCTGTCCGCACTGCTGCGGAGAAGAACACCCGCGCCCGGATGGCCCTGCTGCAGATCGCTCAGAACGAGGACCTCGTTCCCACTGAGGAGGACATCGACAAGACCCTGTCCGAGCGCGCTGAGCGCACCAAGAAGACCCTCGAGGAAGTCAAGGCTGCATCCAACGTGGAGGCCATCCGCCGCAACGAGGGCATCCGCCGCGCTGCCGACTATGTCATCGAGCACTCCACCATCGAAGAAAAATAATTTATCCTGCTTTTGCGCCTGCACCACTGTGCAGGCGTTTTTTATTGTTCATTTTTTCTCTCTTGACTTTTTTTCTCTGCTGCGGTATTTTTAGGGTGAGAAATTCTATCCAAGCCGCAGCTGCGGCCCGGACGGATAAAGTAAAATCTTCTGCGGGACATTCCGCTCATCTATTTTATTGCGACAGGAGGTTTTCCTTATGAAAAAGTTTCTTCTCGCTCTTCTGACAGCTGTCACGGCGGCTGCGCTCTTCTGCGGCGCGGCAGCATCTGTGGCCACTTACAGCGCCAGCTATGACGCACCGGCCGGCATCAACACCATCGTGGTGCAGGACAACAGCGCTGCGGTCATTCTGCAGGCCGCCGACATCGACCACATCCGCGCCGATTACACCTACACCTCGAGCTACGCCTTTGAAAGCTCCAAGCTCTACGACTTCACGGTGGCGGGCAGCACCCTCACCGTGACCAAGACCCGGGAGCCCAACGCTTCCCTTATCATCCAGAGTGAGGACACTCGCAGCTGCACCCTGACGCTGCAGGTACCCCGCCAGACGCTGGCAAACATCACCGTCAGCACCACCAACGACAGCATCACGCTGGACGGCATTTCGGCACAGACCGCCAGCCTCACCACCGACAATGGCCGCATCGAGGTATCGAACTTCAACGGTTCCACCCTGAGCGGCACCACCCGCAACGGCAAGATCACCATGAGCGGCGTCACCTCCCAGAATGTGGCTGCCACCATCCAGAACAGCGGCACCCTCAAGCTGGAAAACATCTCTGCCAACGTCTGCAACGCTAAGGTGCAGAACGGCAGCATCACCGGCTCTGTGATCGGCAGCGGCAGCTCTTACGGCTTTGAGCTGGCCGCAGGCGGCGGCAAGATCCGCGTCTCCGACGCCAGCGACAAGAACTTCCTCTTCTTCGGCAAGGACACTCTGCAGCAGAATGCAGATGCCCCCAACAAGCTGAACCTCGCCACCAAGAACGGCGACGTTGAGGTCGAGTTCGTCCGTTAAAAGAACATTAAAAATGCCTGTGCAGCATCTGCCGCACAGGCATTTCTTTTTGTCCGGATACGGTCAGCTGAGCCAGTTGAAGCCCATGACCACCATGCCGAGGATGACGAGGATGATGCCGGTGGCGCGGTTGAGGGTCTTGGCGTCGGCCTTATTGGCAAAGACCGCCGCGATGCGCGCCCACAGCAGGGTGAAGACGACGCAGAGCACCCAGACGTGCCAGTCCGGTGCGCCGCCGATGGCAAAGTGGCTGACAGCTCCGGTCAGGGCCGTGAAGGTCATGATGAACACGCTGGTACCTACAGCCGTTTTCAACTCATAGCCGAGGACGCTGGTGAGGATGAGGAGCATCATCATGCCGCCGCCTGCGCCGATAAAGCCGCAGATGAAGCCGATGAGGACGCCGCAGACGATGGACTGGACGGCCCGCTTCTTTGCGCTGACGCCCTGCATGGCCTCTTTGGTGGTCATGACGGGCCGGACGATGAACTTGATGCCCAGCAGGAAGGTCATGAACACCGAGAAGCTGCCCATCGTGGCCGAGGGGAGCAGGCTGGCCACCCAGCTGCCCACCACCGTGAACACCAGCACGCTCACCATCATGATAAGGCCGTTTTTGATGTCGAGATTCTTATTTTTATAGTAGGTGTAGGCTGAGACGGCGCTGGCCAGCACGTCTGACGAGAGGGCGATGCCCACGGCCATATAGGGGTCCATGTGCAGGAAGGTGATGAGCATGGGGCTAATGACAGCCGCCGCGCTCAGGCCCGCAAAGCCGGTGCCAAGGCCCGCGCCCATGCCGGCGAAAAAGGTGATTAAGATAGCAAATAAAATGTTCATGCTTCTCCTTCCAGAATGGCATCCAGATTCTTATTCATGATGTCCATCGTCTCGAAGAACGCCTTTCGCTGTGCTTCGTTGGTGTGCTCCAGCAGACGTGCGCCAAATTCCTCCTGTAAGGCCCGGCCCTGCTCGATGATAGGGCAGGCTTCTTCAGTGCAGCGCAGCAGGGTGCGGCGGCGGTCGCCGGGGTCAGCCTCGCGGACGAGGTAGCCCTCCTGCACCAGACGGTCTACGTTCACCGAGACGAGGTTTGCTTTCAGTTTGCGCACCTCCACCACGTCGCTGGCGGTCTGGTAGCCGGGGTTGTTGGCGAGGAACATCAGGATGTCAAAAGCCGTCTGAGGCAGATGGAGCTTCTGGCACAGGGGCTTGCAGAGGGCGGCGTAAGCCGCCGAGATCTTCCGCCCGAATTCGATGCCCGGGATATTCATGGGACGCCTCCTTGTGATTCAAAATTGTATCATTCAAATTTGAAGCAATGATAGCACAAAAACGCAGCGATTGTCAAGAGAAAAGGAGCGGCCCGCATCTTGCAGGCCGCTCCCTGTTTCCGTTTTCTTTACAGCATCATGATGAGCCGCGTGCCGAAGGCCGCCAGCCATGCTACGATGCACTGATTTGCCACCATGATAAACGCCCACTTGCCGCCCAGCTCCCGCTTGACCGAGGCCACCGCCGCGATGCAGGGCGTATAGAGCAGGCAGAACACCAGCAGGGGTGCAGCCGCCGCCGGGGACAGCGCGGCGGCAAAGGCCGCAGAGGAGCCATAGAGGATGGTGAGGGTCGAAACGACGCTCTCCTTGGCCATAAAGCCGGTGATCAGGGCCGTAGACACCCGCCAGTCGGCAAAGCCCAGTGGCGCAAACAGCGGCGCGATACCGCTGGCCAGCCATGCAAGGATGCTCTGCTGCGGGTCAGCGGTGAGGCTGAGCCGCAGGTCGAAGCTCTGCAGGAACCAGATGATGATGGTTGCCACAAAGATGACCGTAAAGGCGCGCTGGAGGAAATCGCGGGCCTTTTCCCAGAGCAGCTGGACCACATTCTTGAGGCCGGGCAGGCGGTAGTTGGGCAGCTCCATCACAAAGGGGACGGCCTCGCCCTTAAAGACAGTGCTCTTCAGCAGGATGGCCATCAGAATGCCCACCGCAATGCCGAGGAAATAGAGGCTGACCATCACCAGAGCCGCGTGCTCCGGGAAGAAAGCCGCCGCAAACAGGCTGTAGATGGGCAGCTTGGCCGAGCAGCTCATAAAGGGGGTGAGCAGGATGGTCATTTTGCGGTCGCGCTCCGAGGGCAGGGTGCGGCTGGCCATGACGCCGGGGACGGTGCAGCCGAAGCCGATGAGCATTGGCACGATGCTGCGCCCCGAGAGGCCGATGCGGCGGAGAAGCTTATCCATCACGAATGCCACGCGGGCCATGTATCCGGTATCCTCCAGCAGAGAGAGGAAGAAGAACAGGGTCACGATGATGGGCAGGAAGCTCAACACACTGCCCACACCGGTGAAGATGCCGTCGATGACCAGCGAGTGGACGGCTGCGTTGACGTTCCACGCCGTGAGGGTAGAGTCCACCGCGGCGGTCAGGGCATCAATGCCCACTTCCAGCAGGTTCTGGAGCGCCAGACCGATGACGCCGAAGGTGAGGTAGAACACCAGCGCCATGATGCCCACAAAGGCCGGGATGGCGGTATAGCGGCCCGTGAGGAACCGGTCGATCCGGGCCGAGCGGAGCTGCTCCTTGCTCTGGCGGGGCTTCACGACGGTCTGATCCACCAGCTGGTGGATGAAGTGGAACCGCATATCCGCGATGGCGGCGGCGCGGTCCAGACCCCGCTCCTGCTCCATCTGGACGATGATGTGCTCGATCATCTCTTTTTCGTTCTGGTCGAGCTTCAGGGCCGCCTCGATGCGCTGGTCGCCCTCCACGAGCTTTGTGGCCGCAAAGCGCACCGGGATGCCTGCGGCCTTGGCATGATCCTCGATCAGGTGGATGATGCCGTGGATGCAGCGGTGGACTGCGCCGCCGTGATCCTCCTCGCCGCAGAAATCCATCCGGCCCGGCCGCTCCTGATACTTTGCGACATGGAGCGCATGATCCACCAGCTCGTCCACGCCCTCGTTCTTTGCCGCAGAGATCGGCACGACCGGGATGCCCAGCATGGCCTCCATCTTATTGATGCGGACAGTGCCGCCGTTGCCGCGCATCTCGTCCATCATGTTCAGCGCCAGCACCATCGGCGTATCCAGCTCCATGAGCTGCATGGTGAGGTACAGATTCCTCTCGATGTTGGTGGCGTCCACGATATTGATGATGCCCGTGGGCTTCTCGCCGATGATGAACTGCCGGGTCACGATCTCCTCGCTGGTATAGGGCGACATGGAGTAGATGCCGGGCAGGTCTGTGACCTCCGTATTCGGGTTATTCCGGATCGCACCGCTCTTGCGGTCCACCGTCACACCCGGGAAATTGCCGACGTGCTGGTTGGAGCCGGTGAGCTGGTTGAAGAGGGTCGTCTTGCCGCAGTTCTGGTTGCCCGCCAGCGCAAAGGTAAGGGTCGTGCCGTCGGGCAGAGGGTTCTCGCCCTTTTTGGTGTGGTAGCGTCCACCTTCGCCGAGGCCCGGGTGCTCCACCGGCTTTTCACTTTCTGCCGCTGCCTTTTTCGCCGCCGGGGCTTTGGCCAGAGTGACCCCGATGCGGGCGGCATCGTCCAGCCGGAGGGTCAGCTCGTAGCCGTGGATGCTCAGCTCCATCGGGTCGCCCATCGGGGCAAATTTGACCAGCGTGACCTCCTCACCGGGGATCAGCCCCATATCCAGAAAATGCTGCCGCAGAGCGCCTTCGCCGCCCACGGTCCCGACCACGGCAGTCTCGCCGATGTTCAAATCTTTCAACGTCATATGGAATGTTCCTCTCGAGCGCGTTTGTTAGTTTGCGTTAACAACAGTAATATAGGCTAACTTTCCGGCGTTGTCAAGAGAAACGGGGCTGTTCTGAACTGTTCTCTGAAAAAAATCATGTCGCCTTCCTCGAATATCAGAAAAAGTGCAAAAAATAAGAGCCTGTACCCGGGAAGTACCCGCCGTACAGGCTCTTATCGTTTTTTATTCAGTTCGCGGTGTGGTAGCCGTCAGGGTTCTTCTTCTGCCAGTTCCAGCTGTCGGCGCACATTTCCTCGATGCCGTACTCAGCCACCCAGCCCAGCTCGTTTTTGGCCTTG
>OGKM01000309.1_pt1 | contig 27694 bp, 47 predicted proteins | sample 1572501 | NCBI WGS metagenome assembly OGKM01 (sample SAMEA2582154, study PRJEB24529) | metagenome | biome: Human gut stool | place: China | collected 2011
GAGTGGCAATGCCCCTCCGCATAGGGGGATTCACCACGCGCATACATTAGCTATGCAACATTCACTTAGTCAACACGCTGCGATACCAGTGCGCTAACTTCTTCCTTAAGATTCAATAATCAGTCGGATTATGCATAATCAATGCATGAAATATAATTTCAATAACAACAATAAAAAATCATCTAAAATTATAAATTTACCAAAACTATTGATTAGGATTTTTCTTACCCTCACCATAGAATCCTCCCCACAAAAAACAAAAATGTCCACATACATTTCAAGGGATTAAACCTGCATGGCAAATTTACTCATTTTAGCACTGGCGGTAGTTCTTTTTATAGTCGCTGTACTTTCTTTCGTTTCTTACACCAAGGACAGGAAAAAGCTTAAAAATACTTTTAAGAAGCGGTATTGATCATGCGCTGATCTTTATCTTAAAGAGGCTGAGCCCGTCAGCCTCTTTTTATTCTGATTGGCCAGCACACCGCCAGCGCCCCGACGATAACCACCAGCAGAACCAGATCCATCAGCATGCCAGCCACCCGCCAGGCTACGAACAGTAGAACGACAAACAGCGCCCAGAAACACAGCCTGCGCAGCATGATTACTTACCGTTGGTGCCGAGTACCCGGCTCAGGTTTTTCAGCAGGACAGTCGAGGCCGTTTCCAGCATGTCATCACCGGCATCGGTATTGGCGACCACCAGCGTCTTAGTGCAGGGAACCTTCACCTTCGAATCACTCAGCCAGCCGGATTCGGTAACCGCCTTTTTCATCTCGTACACCGGCTTCCCGTTCGGCAATTTATCGTCAACGTGCCAGCCGTTCATATCGATCATCGTCAGGCCGCTGCCTTCCTGATTAACCGCCTCCAGAAACTTATTCGACCGGTCCGGCGCAGATACCCAAAGGAAGGCGTCATACTCGCCAGTGGTGACTTTCGCCAGCGAGCGCACACCGCCTTTGGCATAGGTCTCTACTTTGGCGTAATCCTTTTCCAGCCCCTGCAGATATTGCCAGGATGCATACGATCCGCTGGAGGGCTCACCGACCGCGATTTTCACACCTGCCTTTAAATCACCTTCATCGCTGACCTTGCCGCCCTTCTTCACCGCGACAAAAACGCATTCATCAGCCAGCTCGCCGATGATGTCCACCTTCTGCGCTTCGTTGCTGTGGCGGCTGCGCCAGAACTGGAAAGCATCAGCCTGAGTGAAACCGATCTGGGCGGTACCGCTGGCGACCTTGTCGAGATTGTCCAGAGAGCCTTTACTGGGGATCACCGTCGAGCTGTAACCATACTCGCTGAGTGCGCTGGCGAGATTAACGCCGTACACCGCGTTATAGGTCAGGCCCTGTTGACCCGTAGTGATAACGACATCCGCAGCCGAAGCGGCGTTACTCAGGCACAGCGAAGCGACCGCAATAGCGGCCATGATGACTTTTTTCATGTGACTATCCTTTTGAGGTGAGCCTTCGCCCGGAGTGGTCGCCCTGCAGAACAGTCACACGACCATTCCAAAGGCTCACCCCGAAAAGCTCTGCAGGTTTTATGCGCCGGGCGTGGCGCGGATAAAAAAAGGCCACGCTAAAGCGCAGCCCTTAAATGTCTTATGGTTTGTAGCAATGCCTTAATCAGGCGAAAAAAAGCCCGCTCAGAGGGGCGGGCAGAAGGTAGGCAATACTGATTCTTCAACGGTTCGAGGCGCACCTAATAGTCCGAGCTACCAATTTACCAGGAGAGCGCTCGTTTTCCGTTACTACCTTTTAAACATAGCTGGAGAAGCCGAAACGGCAACCCCACTACCAAATGTCTTAGTAGTACTGCGTGGTGCCGGGTGCCTCCCGGTGAGCATGCCCCAGTCGGCATGGCCCGCGCTGCATTTACAGATCACTGTAAGTGACTGGTCGCCCCTCCGCATAGGGGGATTCACCACACGAATAGATTAACAACACGTTAATTTTCTGGTCAATAAGATATAAGCAAATGATGACATGCAGTTTTCTTATTGCTGAGTAACTTCAATCTGGTTCAGGGCTCTGCGCGTGTAGGGCTTTAACGTGTCGTGCGGCACGTCTCTACCCAAGAGCCCTGACCGGATCGCAGGCATAAAAAAGCCCCGCACGATGGCGAGGCTCGGTGTTCTGATAGGTCAAACGCAAATACGGCAACCTACACTAAATATATTGCTCATTTGTTCATTGAAATGCAAGCACGTTATGACTATTTTTTGCAATTTTCCTCATACTTTCGCGATCGTTAAACGCATTTTGCAGCGGCTGGTACAGGCAGAAGAGTGCCGCGTTGATAACCTGCTTAACTTCCCGCCGGATGGTTGAAATGCTGGGGTGCTTATACTGGTTTCCGGCGCGGGTCTTCATCAGGCGAGGTTTGCTCACAGCATGCTGCCATGAAGCGATCCTTATCTCGCTTGAGTTACAGACGTAATAGGCAAAAATCACCTTCCATGCGTTCTCATCTACGTTTTTCAGGTAGTGTCGGATTACGGCATCAATCAGCAACCCATCATCATCGCTGCATACAGGCCTTGATGGTGCTTGCGGCTCAACGGTGGCCATGAACTTGGCGATCATATTTATCATCTCCTTGTCTATCTTCCCTGTCTGGCACCATGCGCCCCAAAGCTGGAGCCACTGATCTATCCACTGGTGCTGTTCGTTGGTTAATTCCAGTTTCATGCTGTCACTCCCAGGGTCTGATAGATGCGTACGAAATTTCTCAGTATGCGGTAGTCAACCAGTACGGTGCCGCGGTGCCGGCAGAGGCGGAGCTTTTGCCAGCGGTCGCGGATGCGTTCGATAACGTCACGGCTCATGCGGCCTCCCGCTGTTTCAGTGCTTTGAGCTTGGCGCGGTACTCATCGCGGATGCGAATAAAGTCTTCCCGGCGGTAGTTGGTCATTTCATGGGGTCCGTTAAGCCAGTCGACATATTCCTGACCGTAACGAGCGACCAGGCCAGCTTCGTATTGCTGAGCAACCGTCGACTCTTTGCCGGTGTACTTACCAGCCCCGGCATTGCACGATTTGCACTGCTTATGAGCGTTGCGCTCTTCAAAACGCAACTCAGGGTAAGCGCCGACCGTTTTGAAGTGGCCGCAGTCCCACTGGCCGCCATGCAGATCAGGCGGGTTGGTCTCGCCGCAACTAATGCATGGCAAAGCAGCATCACGAGCGCGGATGTAGGCGTTGAATGCCTTCTGAGCCTGGGCTTTGTAGTAACCGTTAGGTCTGAGCTCAGCCAATCTTGCTTTACGGCGCTGACGCCCCTCCTTCTCGGATTCACGCTGGCGCTTCACCGCCCTGGCCTTCGCCGCTTCCCGGGCTTTTGCTGTCTGTTTTTTGCCGATCGCGCTGGCGCATTCAAAACTGCATACCACCTGCCCTTCCCGGGCAGGATGGAACCATTCGCGGCAGTGGGCGCATTTACGACGTGCTGGTTTACGCATGTGGCCTCCTTGCTCTCAGGCGGAGCCACTTCTTATCGACCAGACGGGCTGTGTAGTCTTTAAGGGTCGGGATGTCGGAAGGCTTAACTTCGACCTTGCGCTTGCGGCGCGCCGGTACGCGGAAGATGCCGCGCTCCATTACTTTGGCGAGAAGACATTGCATAGCCATCACCCCGCAAAGCTCAGCAGCTGACTGGCGGCGTTTTCAGCCTCAGCCGGCGAGTGGAATTTACGACGCAGAATGTAGTTCCAGAGCACATTCAGCACTGATTTGTAGACACCGTTAAACTGGCTGTCGTCCATGCTGGCGAAGGAGATCGACTTTGCGACACGACGACGGCTACCGTCAGGCATCTGGTATTCGTCGTAAAAGCCAGCCTGAATGGTTGCCCATTCGCGGAAGGATTCGAAGTGTTTCAGCAGCGCCATATCGCGGGAACGGGAGATACCGACCGAGGAGAGATACATCTCCGCGGCGTTCTGGAGTGCAGCGCGCTGATCGAGGTCGGATGAGAGAAAGTCGATAAACCCGGATATGAGGGCGCGCTCAGCGGGCTCAATGAGGCCACCGGAAGGCGTCCAGTAGTGATACCCGAGAGTCAGAAGTTTGAAGAACTTCTTGTGGAATGCGTAATTCCGGGGCTTGCGGAACTCACCGCAAAGCAGTTGCCCTACTGGGATAAGTTGCAGGTATTCGCTGGTTCCCGGCTCTGCAGGAATCAGTACGTTTTGATAACTCTTCTCAAATTGCAGTGTTTGCGCCATGTGTCCCCACTTGGCGCCGGAAGTAAGTCGTCAGTTGCTCAGGCTGACCAGGTAATTATCGCCCTTCCCGGGGATAAATGCAAAATGAGCATATACGAGAAAATCGCTATTTCTTGGCGTTCTGCTCAGCCATTTCGATGTAGCGCGGATCTGATGCCTTGGGTAGCCGGATGCTCTGCTCGCGGTAGTAGCGGACGCGCTCCATGAAATACTCGCGCAGGTGCTCTGGCTGCTCTCTGGCCACCACTTCGGCGACAACTGGCATGTTCAGGCGCTCTTTGTAAGCGACTCCGGACGCTGCGAGGTCAACGTTGACCTTGTCCTGCTCGTCTTTCGGTTTGGCTGCAATGTTCCACTGTGACATTAAATTTTTTCCTTATCAAATCCCACCTCAGACAGTTTCCTGGCAAGCTTCATAGAATCAGTAAAGAGTGTAACCAATGAACTTTTAAGTCCAATTTCTTCAACAAATTCTTTAGGAGTTACGCCAGTAAGGTGATGGTAATATTTGATAATCTGAAGCTGAACAGTAACTGTTCTGTCTCCTTTTGGGGCGCAATCGACCGTCTTTCTGATAGTGGAAAAAACATCTGATTTTTTCATAGGGGGCCCTCCTTGGCAGAGTGTACCATACCAGAATACTTTATAATGTCGCGGATTTGCTTTCTGCGGTGGGTTTAGTTATCAGTCGTCGTCATCTTCCTCATCCTCTTCGTCATCGCAGGATGAGAGCAATGGATTCATTCGCCGCCCTACCTGGCTGGCGTAGCCGCGGCGACCGAGGTTGTGCAGCACGCCGTAGATTTCGAACATTTCGGTTCGCTCATCCCCAATATCAAGCTCACAGGCCAGCGCGTGGCATTCAGTGGCGAGCGCTGATATCTTCTGCAATAGTTCGGCTTTATTCACCTTTCACCTCCTGCGGGGCGGCTGGCAACTGCATCCAGTGGGTCGCCGGTAACTCTCTACCGGAAATAACTGACGTGAAGAAACGACAATTTGCAGCAGAGCACTCCGTTTCGCCAACGTTAACTACCCCTCCCATTGCGGTAAGCACGATGTCACCAACTTCCGGCATCCGCTCGCTTACCGGAATCCATTTACCCGGCACGGTAACGACGCTCTGCACCGAGTTCAGAGCGGGGGTATCATGCTGGGCGGCTGCTAATGTGGAGTCAATGATATGCTGACGCATCCAGTTAGCTCCTCGTGCAAACACGTTTACCGGGTCTCCATAGTAATATCCTATTTCATACGCCTGCTCTGATGTCATCTCATTAGGAATTACCAGAGAATTGCCGTCTTGCGCCGGAGAGACGCTGTTTTGCGCCGGGCAGCAATATGATTGCGCCGGAGAGTTGCCAGGATGCACCGGACACGGCCAGCGCAGCGAACCGTCACCGCTGGGGCAGGTGCAAACGGAAGCTATCGGCGCTGGCTGCGCTTTGATATGCAACCGCGGTTCTCCGTCTTTCGGCTCTGGCCATTCGCGTTGCTTGTTCACCGCCAGCTTTTCAATCATTGCCTGCGTAATCTGCTCATCAGTAACTCCTGCACGACGCTGCGCATCCCACAGCAGGAACTGCATATCAGCCCACTCCGACAGGTCGCCAGGCTCGGCAGCGGCTTCCAGCGCTTCTTTGCTGAGGTGCTTCAGCGGGCCAACCGGGCCGACATTGCCGAATGTTGCCTGTGACCACTCTGCGTGCTCGCGGCGTACCTGCTCGCGGTCCTTTGCGGCCAGCGCGATGCGGGCCAATTCATTCACTTCCTTTAAGCCAAGAAGCCACGCTCCGGGGTTGGACTTGCAATATTCAGCGTTAGCTAAAGCCTCAAGGCGTTCTCTGGTTATGGTTGTTTTGGTCATGGTTGACTCCAGTTATCCTCGATAGCCACACCTAAACGGTGCAGCCAGTCGGCAAGTTTGAGCATCGACTCGCGGTCGCCAAGTCCTTCCGGAAAGTCTTTCAGTTCGATAGTCGGTATGAAACGACCGAAACTATCGCGCTCTATTGTCAAATGCTGCTCCAGAACAGTCTGATGAATGCGGCTGTTATGCCGCACCAGGTAAACGGATTTGGAGTCTTTAGCTTTATGGTCGTAGCGATACTCGGTCAGTATCATCTGGCTTCTGGTGCGATCGGTTCCTCTCCACATCACTCAGCCTCCACCTTGATGCCAGCGGCGGCACGTTCAGCCTCGCTTTGTTCCCAAAACCACTTGTGAAGCGCCATAAGCTCTTCATCGAGCGGAGCATATTTGCGGTCGAAATATGCCTGTGCGTCTTTCTCTGCCTCATCAGGCAATTCGCCTGGCCCGAAGAGCGTGTTATAAATCCACGCCAGCCCGTTTTTAGCATCGCCAGTGGCCTGCCATTCGATGATTGCAGCCTGCATAACCAGGATATTTTTCCCGATCAGCAGATCGAGCTGCTGATAGCGCTTACGGATATATTCGTTTTGCGCTTCAAGTTCTGCGTTGCGCTGCTGCGCCTTCTCCAGCGCCTCTACCAGCGCATCAATCCTGTCTTGCTGCGCTTTCCACGCAGTTTCTGGGTCTGCGCATTCCGCAAAATGCTCTTCGCCTTCACCACAGTGCGGACAATAGCAATCTGAATAATCACCAGAGTCGCCCATAGGTTCGCCACCACTCAATTCACTGCTGGGATAAATTTTTCCACAGTCGCACTCAACCAGGTAATACGGATAGTCGACAGTACGGCCACGCAGTTGCGCCAGTTCGGTGATATCAGTCATGCTGCATCCTCCAGACCAATTAGCTCGGCAATCTGTGCCAGCGTGTCTTCGCTTTCACCAACCGGCTTGTCCATCCAGTCAAATGAAATCAACTTGCCGTCCTCGATTACGCCGACATTGAAATCGTCGCTATCCACAGCCCGAAAACCGTGTGATATGGCTCCATTGCGGGTCTCGTAGTGAATAAGGTCAGATGAATATTCGATACCGTGTCCGCCTTCGTTACACCAGGCGCGCCGGATAATTACGATGAATGATTTGCTCATGCTGCACGCTCCTGTTTTGGCATCAGCGCATCACGGACGCTCTGGCGGTAGTAGTGGTGAAAGGCGAACGTCAGACCGAGCTTTGTTGGCCGCTCCTGTTTACCCAGCAGTTTGAGGCGAGTGCAAATGGTCGTCGCCGTCCAGCCAGAGTGATAACCGGCGGCTCGCTTCATAACGGTTTCCGCCAGAATGGTGCGAAAGTCGTCTCGCCCGAAATTAGTGTTTTCGAATGCGGCGTTGATCACTTCGTCAGTGAGATGTGCATCGATAGCGTGGCTCATTTGGCCCCCTCGCGCAGCAACTCTGCGTATTCAGAGGCCGCTCTGCTTGCTCTGGCTTTCCAGCCGGTTGTGATGTTGTTGTCTTTGATCGCCTCTTCAGCAAACATCAGAGCGAACATCTCCACCCCATCAGCCTTAATCCCGGCTACGATGCGATCGGTGGCGGGGGTTTCACTAAGCGCATAACAAACATCGTCAGTGCTGCACGGATCATCCTTTCCGCAAACCTCGCAGAAGTGAACCGAATGACTATGGTCTGTAATGGCGTTCTTCAGCGCCACATTCTCCGCAGCCAGCTGCTGGTACGCTTTCGCCAGCTTCAGGAACTTCTGCTCTCTGATTGACGGCTCGCCTGCGCTCTCCAGTGAAGCGATGAGCTCGTTTACTGTTTCGATGTTCATTTTCTTACTCCCGCCAGACAATAGTTAAACAGTTTGGTCATTGGGTTTGCGCCGTCAGGACGATGGCGGTACTGAACAGACGGATCGCTTTCGGTTACGGCTGTCGTGTCGATCAGGGTGTAGCGGTAGCTCCTGCACTCACCTTCTCGCTTGACCTGTCCGTCACGGTGCATTTGCCACAGGGAAGAATTGACCACTGAAGAGTCAAGCCCGGTACCGCGGCGGATATCCTGAAAGCTGCAGCCAGGATGCTGGCCGATGAAGTTAATAACGGCTTGTTTGCCCGAGTTCTTTTTCATGACCGCCCTCTCCCCAGTCCAAATTTCGCCCGAATTTCTGCGATTTTGTTTAATCCCTGCTCCTGACTTAATGGCCGGCCACCAAGTTTTGGAATCTGCTTAACCGGCTCTGGAATCGCTTCTCCTGCGTTTAAACGACGCACCATACGCATCAGCTCATCCTGAGCCTTGCGGCGCAGCTCAGCATCACTGAGGCCGTTTGCGCGCATATCTGCGTACAGGCCAGTAACCATCCAGTAGCAGGCCTTGTGCTTCAGCGTTACCGGCGTGACGTTGTACTCTGGCCACGGATAGGACTCAGCATCCGGGTATTGCCCGCGGGTCCGGCAGTACTGGTAAACCATATCGACCAGCTCCACTGCATCCGGCAGTCCGGCAGATACAGCTGATTCCGATTTGCACCAGGCGACAAACTGACCCGGCGATGGCATGAATGGACGATCCTGTTTGCGGGCAACGCGCATTCCGGCGTTGATTTGCTCCATGGAGACAATCCCGTTTTCCTTGAACGCCAGAAGCCACTGCCGGCGCATCTCGTTCATCTCCTCGGGTGTTTTGCTGGCCAGCGCCGGGAACACAGCGAGCAACTGGCGGAACAGTTCGTTGAAGATCTCCGCAGTCTTTGCCGCCTGGCGCTTTACTGCCTGCTCGTCCTGCATTTCAGGAAGCCCGGCGGCCACGCGCTGGAAGTTTTCTCGGTCGAAGTTGTGCATGCTTTCAGCGATTGATTTCATTCGAGCACCCCATAAATCCAGTCAGTGTTGTTCAGGTCGACTTTTGGCTTCCCGGCAACCTGAACCCCTGGCGCGCTGCGCTGCATGGTCAGCTTGTCCCACTGCTTGCGCAGCGCTTCAGGGCTCAGGATGTTGCGATGCCAGAACGAGTCTTTGCTGGCCCAGTCGTACATGGCGCAGATATCCTGGTGGCTGCGGTTGTCGATCTGACGCATCAGTCGAACCGTGTTTGACCAGGCGGTAATGTCAGGGGCTTTGCAGGTTGGGTTGATCATCCTGACCCTGGAGAAAATCCACTCGGCAACCCGAAGGTCTTCAGCGGTTCCCCACTTGCTTCCGCTGGGCGTGTAAACCGCAGCATCAGGATGAGCAGACAAAAATTTCTTCAGGCGGGCGTAAGAGGATTCGCCAGAATTCTCGGACGAAGATCTTTTAATGTTTTTATTCTTGTTATTACCTTCTTGTTCATGATTCTCGGATAAACGCTCGCATTTATGCTCGTCATAATGCGCGGCACCACCTCGCAAAGGCGCGCCGTTGCTGGTTTCGTCATGCGCGGAGTTAAGCTCGGTGATATGCGCGGCATAATGCGCGCCTAAATCGTCTACTTTTTGAGCATATTCGGCGTAATTTATGATGGTGATCACGCTACCTTTACGCTTCTCACCCGCCCTGGAAATCATCCCCTCGCGCTCAAAAAAATCCAGCATCCTGTCGACCGCGTGACGACTTGATGGCTTACCATCCCTGTCGCATAAGTTCAGCCCGAGATCGGCTGAGGTTGTTACCAGTTGACCGGTTTGTAAGTGCCATTCACGCCCCTTGAAAATGGACGTGTAAGGCTGTCTGGCTGCGCTCATGAGAAGGTTGTCCCACAAGGTGCGGAGGAATACATCTTTCGCCCATGATTGCTTCAGAACGCTCCGGTACAACGGGATGTAGCCAGATTTCTGGTTTTCCATCCGGTTGCTCCTGAATTGCCCCGGCGCGGCGCCGGGAAACTTGAGTATTTCTGCGGTGTTCATGCTTCACTCTCCCAGCCGGCCTCTTTCAGGAATTCGCGATAGTTGTCCAGGATGGCGCGCGCATCAGCTGGCAGTTCAATGTCAGCCTGATCAGCGACTATCTGGAGAAACTGGCGCGCCTTTGCTGCGCTAAACTGCGGCAGCGCCGCGCTGCGGGTTAATTTCGATTTACCTGACGCTCTGGCCTTATCCATCTGGCGAACGGCTACAGAGGCCGCCTGGGGGCCGTGCTCGCGGGATAGTGCAACCGCGGTTGTCGGGGATACTTCGCCGGCACGAACCATGCTGATCAGCTCTTCTCCGCAGGTCAGCAAATGCAGGTGATAATCGACGTCGGACAGAGAACGCTTAACCTTCTTCGCGATCTCGTCCGGCTCCCACCCCTGGTTTCTCAAACGCTGATATGCAGCTGCTCGTTCCAGAGCGGTGAGAGGTTTCCCCTGGTTTCTGGTGACCATGAAGGCGATCCGGTCAGCTTCGTTCCCGACGAAGTCTTTGCACTCAAGACGGATGATGTCAGCACCTGCTTTCGTCGCCTCAATGGCGCCGTAATAGCGGTGGTGACCGTCGATAACCTTCACGCCCTTCTCGGTAACCTGGACGTCCAGAGGAGGCACCGACTCGCCGGCGATAAACGCATCGCGGAACTCAGCGACGTGATCCTGGTCGATTTCGCGGATATTCAGGCCGGGCTCGACGTACAGCTCTGACAAAGGAACGGTGTAAGTTTTGTTAACCACCGTTCCGGTGCCGTTTTTGTCTTTGTGCTTGTAAAGCTGGTAAAGTGAACTCATAATTACTCCTGTGAATTTGTTCAGTTAATTCGCGTAGAAAGCCGTTAGTGTTCCCGCACTGCGGCTTTCGCCTTTCTGTTTCCACTCATGCTTCAAAATCACCTTTCTCTCCCGGCCTGTTAGAAATCAGGATGGCCAGCAGTAACGACATGTTCGGCAGCAGACTTTCCCGCCAGCGACTCACCGTCGACTTATTCACTCCGGCCACTTTGGCGATATTTGTGGCTCCCAGTTCAGCTATCTGGCTGTGTAACCAGCTTTCTATCCTGCGAGCCTCCACTTTGTTGCGTGTCGTTGAACTCTCCATTTGTGATACTTCCTCTGTGCTATCTAAAAGAGCCGCCAATCAGGCGGCACTGGCTTTTGATGGGGGGAAAACGTCGTCAATGCTGACGCAAGCTCCGTATTTGTTGAGCGCAGCAACTATCTTTCGGCATTGCTCAATACTGAGATCCCGTTTCCCGTTTTCGTAATGGCAGATAGCGCCGGCCGTCAGATTAAGCTCCGTCGCTATCTGGCGCTGTGTAAGCCCTGCTCGACGTCTGATCTTGCTTAGATTGTTCATGTCGGGTCTCCTCTAAACAGTTTTAATATACATATTGTATTCTTTCCTCGCAAGGTAAATATACAAATTGTGACTCGAAGAAAGATATACAACTTGTATCATTTGGGTATGAGCATGAAATGGTATGACCTAGCAAAGTCCCTCATGAAAACGAAGGGCATAAACCAGGAAGAGCTGGCAGAGCATCTCGGGATCACCAAAGGTGCCGTTAGTCATTGGCTAAACGCAAGGAGAGAGCCCAGCCTGGAGGACATAGCTAAAATCCTTCGCTTCCTCGGCAAGAATAATTTTTCTGTGGGTGCTGGCGGCATGATAATCGATGAAAACATCAAGGGTGATGTTGAGTACGTTGGGCCATATAAGCGCGGCAACGAGTATCCAGTGCTTAGTAGTGTTCAGGCTGGATCGTGGCGAGAGGCTATAGAACCTTATTCCATCAAAGATGTTGATTTGTGGCTTGAGTCCAATGCACATATCCAAGGCGAAGCGTTCTGGCTGCTTGTTGAAGGCGATTCCATGACTTCACCAGTCGGGCTTAGCATTCCCGAGGGTACCTACGTTTTGTTTGATACCGGCCGTGAGCCAGTAAATGGCAGCCTTGTGATCGCTAAGCTATCAGAATCAAACGAAGCGACATTCAAAAAGCTGATTATTGACGGGGGCCAGAAATACCTGAAGGGCCTCAATCCCCAATGGCCACTAGTCCCAGTTAATGGAAACTGCCGCATTATCGGTGTAGCCGTAGAAACCAAGCTTCGCCTTATCTAACCTCCAGCCGGCGCCATGACCGGCTGATCTCCTTTCCGTGACACACTTTTTACTCATTTCAATTCCACGCGCGCCTATTCGCCCTAACAATTTTCGTTGACTCAAACTGCTAATAGAAAAATAAACCTTCATAAAATACAAAATGTTATCTGTCGCAGCAAAAATAAGTATACGTATTGTATTGCAAGTAATGAATACGTTTTGTATATTCAATTCATCCAAACAACAACGTTGGCGCCGGTAATAGGTAACAACGCTCCGTTAGCCGCGATAAGGCAAAGGTGAAGAGATGATCCGTGAACATGAGGTTCCTGCGTGGAACAGATTCAAGGTGAAGGTGGCACTGTTGTTGGCTTTGGTCGCATTCGTAAGCGTTCAGTGCTGGGGTGCGGTATGAGCAGAAACGGCATTCGTTCACTGATTTACTGCCTGCTGATCTGCGGCGTTATCTGGACAGCGTTGATTATCAAAATTCTGCACGTTACGGGGGTGTTCAATGGCTAACTCAATTCCTAACAACGGACGCGCCGTGATGATGCGCAATCGCCGCACTGGCGCCGCCTGGCTGGTCAGCTTCGACTATCGCGACGGAAGCTACTTGCATGAGCCGCAGGGCAATCTGCGCCACATCCGCCGGCCCTACGCTTCACGCAGTATCGAACCGAACCTGGTTCCAGCCGGGACGCATTAACCGCGCATATCAGCGCACGAATTTAACTGAGCTATCAGGCAGCCATTACGGTGCCGGGCGTTTCACAACCAAATTTCAGGGGAAACCATGAGCGAAATAATGGATTTAACCGTCATCGAAATAAAACCAGAACAGGCGCCGACCCTGTACCGGGCTGGCGGTCTTGACGCTTACCTTGAGCAGATTCGGCAGGCCGTGAACGAGGTTCCGGACCTGACCACCAAGAAAGGTCGTGACCGTGTCGCTTCTCTGGCGGCGCAGGTATCACGCAGCAAGACGGCAATCGAAAAGCCGGGCCGCGAGTACCTGAAACGCCTTAAAGAGGCTGTGCGCCCTGCTGAGGCGGAAATTAAGCGGTTTGTTGATGCATGTGACGAGCTGCGCGACGCGACACGTAAGCCACTGACCGAATGGGAAGCCGAGCAGGAACGCATTAAGGCCGAAGAAGCCATGAACGCCCTTCACGTCGAAGCGCTGGCCATGAATGAAGACTTCGATCGGCAGCTGGCAGCTCGTATTGAGTCTGACCACGAAATGGCCCTGCTGATGAATGACGCTTTCGATCGTGAGCAGGCAGATAAAGCGGCTGAGGCTGAGCGCCAGCGCATTGCCCATGAAGAAGAAATTAAGCGACTGGCAGCAGCTGCAGCAGCCCGCGAAGTTGAGCAGCGCGCACAGCGTGAACGTGAAGAAGCGGCGCATCGTGAAGCTGTGTTGAAAGCACAAGCTGAGCAGGCAGAGCGAGATCGCATTGCAGCCGAGCAGAAAGCAGAGGCAGACAAACAGGCCGCTGTTGAAGCCGAGCGGCGCAAAGCACAGGAAGAAGCCGATCGCATCCGCCAAGAGGCAGAGCAACGAGAACAGGCCCGCCTGGCTGAGGAGAAGCGTAAAGCCGATGAGCAGGCTCGCCGCGAAGCCGACGTTAAGCACCGCAAGGCTGTAGGCACTGAAATCGTCAAAGCTCTTCTGGCCAATACCAGCCTTACCCGGGATCAGGCTATCGAGGTGCTCACCGCGGTTAAAGACGGCCGCATTCCTCATACCGGTATCAGTTACTGAGGTGCTTATGAATATCAAATGTGAATGCACAGACATGCGCACATCTGTAGGCCCGCATAACACGTTAACTGTCGAGCTGGAAGACGTGGTGCTGTCAGGGACGGTTAACAGTCGTGAAGTCCTCATGCAACTGGACTGGGACGTGGTGATCGAATGTCTGGCGGAGCATGGCTACGTCATTACTCATCGGGAGAAGGCAGCATGAGTGCGGCGGAAAAATGGGATGACGACGAATTCATTCAGCTGATGAGCGATGCGATCGGCGAATGTGATTTCGACGATGAAGAACCAGTAAACCTTTCTGCGGAACGGCAGAACCCGGTGATCAACTGGGATGAATTCGCGGGGAATTTTCAATGACGGAGAAAAAAGTATACGCCGCTATCAGCGCTGTGGCCGGAGAGCTGGCAGAGAAAGGCATCAGCAAGGCCAGAAAACAGGGCAGCCAGGTCAACTACGCATTCCGTGGGATCGATGACGTTTACAACGCTCTGGCCCCTGCCCTGGTGAAGCACAAGTTACTGATCCTCCCGCGGTGTACTGAGCGGTCATGCTGTGAACGAACCAGCAAAAATGGTGGCGCGTTGTTTTATGTAACCGTCCGGGCTGAGTTCGATTTTGTCAGCACGGAGGACGGCAGCATTCATACCGTCGTCACCTACGGCGAGGCGATGGATAGCGGCGATAAAGCAACGAACAAGGCCATGTCGATTGCGTACAAATATGCAGCCTTTCAGGCGTTCTGCATCCCTACAGAAGAGACGGCTGTGGACCCTGACTATGAAGCTCACCAGGTAAGGCCAGCAGACGCAGATCAGATTCTCGCTGATTTCACTGCTTACGCAGGCTCAGAGAACGATCCGAAGGCCCTCCAGGATAACTACGGAAAAGCATGGAACAGCCTTCATGGCTTCCCTGGGCATCAGGCGAAGTGCAGGGACGTTACCGGCATCCGCCTGAGAGAGCTGAAACAAGCCGCAAGTGGTGGCAGCCATGAAAGTAACAGCTGAGTCAATCCTGTCCATCCTGCGCAAGGACGCGCGGAACAACATTACGGTATTTCATCGCTGGCAGACCGCAGCGGGCGCCCTTGGGCACAACGCAGGGATAACCCTGAATTTTCATGAACCTTATTACGCCGGGTGGGCGCCAGCACTTGAGATGAAAGAAGTGTTCATCTCGGCGCCGGAACTGGAACTGGTTAAGCCATTCCTGACCGTAGAGCACTGGGGAACCGGGACGCTTGGCGGAGAAATTTACCGGTTACCACGGGAGGCACAATGAATAAGCAGAGCATCACACCAGAGCAATTCCGCGCCGTCGCCGGAACCATGCCTGCCTGTCGCGCAGCGGATGCGCTCGGGATTAGCCAGGCGAACTTCTACCGCCTGGCACAGAGTTACTCCATCAGCACAGCGTTTGTCTATAAGCCATGGAAGCCAGAAGAGAAGCAACTCGTTGCTGAAATGCGCGCTGCCGGCGAGTCGCATAAAAGCATCGCAATGAAGATGGGCCGCAGCGTTGCGTCGGTATCCAGGACTTTAAGCCGCATGAGAAAGGCAGACACGAAAAGAGGTGCGCAATGACTGATTATGGCGGATCGAAAACTCCAAAAAATGAACGTGACTACTGGCAAACGCCGATTGAAATTTTCAACGCGCTCGATCTCGAGTTTGGCTTCTGGCTGGATGCTGCAGCCTCTGAGAGTAACGCGCTATGCGCTCACTATCTCACTGAGATGGATGACTCGCTGAACAGCGAATGGGCGTCATACGGGGCGATCTGGTGTAACCCGCCCTATTCCGATATTGGGCCGTGGGTGGAAAAGGCTGCTGAGCAATCCCGGGCGCAGTCTCAGGCCGTAGTGATGTTGCTACCGGCTGACATTTCTACCGGCTGGTTTATTTCAGCCATGCAATCAGCTGATGAACTCAGGCTGATAACGGGTGGCCGTGTTCAGTTTGTTCCTGCATCCGTTACAGGAAAGCGCCAGAGCAACCCAAAAGGCTCGCTCCTGTTTATTTGGCGCCCGTACATCACCCCGCGACACATCATCACGTCCATATCGCTGGCTGAGTTAAAGCGGATCGGGAATCTGGAGGCTGCATGACGCCAGAAGAAAAAGAAAACGCTCTCCGCGCCCAGGCTCGTCGCTGCGCAGAAGAGATAACCAAAGCGATGAGCGTAAAGCCTAAACCGAAGTGGAACGCTGTATGCCCCCCCATCCTTCGCAAGCACTACGAGAAGGTAAAGCCGATGGGTGTCAGCCTGGTGAAATTTGTCAGTGTTATTGGCCGCATGAACAAAAGGTATGGAGTGGAATCATGAAAGAACGCGGAATGATTTTTAACGGGGAGATGGTGCGCGCGTTGCTCGACGACCGGAAGACGCAGACCCGGCGGCCTATCAAATGGAAACAGACTCGGTTCACTGAAATTGGTGAGCGCGAAGACGGTAGCAAATGGCCGTGGAGCGAAGATGCAGAGCATGCTTGCGACTTCTGGCACCCATGCCCGTTCGGCGCCGTCGGCGACCGCATCTGGGTCCGTGAAACATGGAATAAATATGGCGGACTCCTCACCTATCGCGCAGACCACGACTGGATTGATGATATGCGCAAGGAAACTGTTTGCACTGCCAAGTGGGTGCCATCAATCCACATGCCGCGCTGGGCCAGCCGTATTCTGCTGGAAATCACCGACCTGCGCGTGGAACGGCTGAACGCTATCAGCGAAGAGGACGCACAACGCGAGGGAGTTCATACCGAGGTATGGGACCAGACAGTAGTCGCTAGGAATTACGCAGCCCGTGATGAGTTTTTCCAGTTTTGGTCAGAGGACATGCCCCACTACGTAGAAATGAATCAACTGTATCGGTCCTCATTCAGAAGCCTGTGGGAATCCATCTATGGCGCCGAAAACTGGCTGGCCAACCCCTGGGTTTGGGTTATCGAGTTCAAGCGCTTTGAAGGCGGTGCAGCATGAACAGAGCCTCTCCCGTTGATTTAAGGAAATGCCTTGAGGCCGCACATGGCCTCGCTCATATCGGCATCCGTTTTGTGCCGATCCCGGTAGCGACAGAGAAAGAGTTCCAGGCACTGTCTGCCGAGCTTTCACGAAAGCTTGAGCAGATGGCGGTTGAAGCGGAAAAAAGCGAAGGCGGTGCAGCATGACAGATCAAACCATTCTCGACATGTACTGTGGGTCCCGCATGTTCTGGTTCGACAAACAGGACCCGCGTGCGGTGTTCGCCGACATTCGCGCCGAGCAGCACACTCTGTGCGACGGACGCAGCCTGGTTATCAGCCCGGACATTATCGCCGACTTCCGCGCGCTGCCGTTCGCTGACGCCTCTTTCCCTATTGTCGTGTTTGACCCTCCTCATCTTGAACGAGTGGGCGAAAATGCCTGGATGGGTAAGAAATACGGTCGCCTGAACAAAGACACCTGGCGCGATGACCTGCGTGCTGGGTTTAAAGAGGCATTTCGCGTACTGCGGCCACACGGCGTTCTCATCTTCAAATGGAATGAAACCCAGATAGCGGTTAGCAAGATTCTGGCGCTCACTGACGAGAAGCCGGCCATCTGGCAACGCACAGGGAAAGCAGATAAAACCCACTGGATAATTTTCGTGAAGGGGTCAGCAGCATGAGCGCAGAAATCATCGATCAGGCCAACGAGCTGGCAGAGCGCCGGCTGGAAATGACCATCCAGAACATGCGCATCAACCATAACGCAGTTTCAGCTACTCACTGCCGCGACTGCGGGGAAGAGATACCGGCTCGGCGCCGGGAACTGGTGGCGGGTTTTCAGCGCTGCGCTGATTGCCAAGAAGAAGAGGAATTACGTGGTAAGCATCGGAGGGCGTAATGTTCAAACTGATACAGCGCGGCCAGGTTTACGCCGACAGCCACGGATGGCCGGTTCTGATTCACAGCTGCGACACCAGAACAGTGCGTTACTGGCGCCAGGGTCGGATCAACACGGCAAGCATCGACCGATTTAATAACGATTTCGAGCCGCTCACTTGCGAAGAAGCGCACCAGATACGCGCCGAACTGGAGCAGAGCGAACACATTAAGAAGCTGCGCGCCCAGCGGGCGGCATAACCGGGAGGGAATATGGCGTCTGATAGACCGATTACAGCACAGCAGGCCGCCGATTTGCTCATCGTGTCGGCTCGGGTGATCTACCGCCTGATTGATTCTGGAGAACTCGCCGGCCGCAAGGTCGGCAACAAGTACAGAACGACCGAGGCGGCGTGTATTGCATATTTGAAAACCCCGCGCGATCCTGTCATCGCGAACGCGGGTGAACATAAAGGAGAAGTTTTATGTCAATCACCCTCAGGGGCGGCGTGTGGCACTGTCATTTCTTTACGCCGTCAGGAAAAAGAGTTAGGCGATCTCTTGGCACGGGGGACAAAAAGCAGGCTCAGGAGCTCCACGACAAGCTGAAGGCGGAAGCGTGGCGGGTTGACCAGATCGGCGACCTGCCCGTAAGAACCTTCGAAGAGTGCTGCATCCGGTGGCTGCGGGAAAAGGACCATAAGCGATCGCTTGATGATGACAAAACCAAAATTGAGTTTTGGCTGCAGCATTTTTCCGGCCGTGATGTTTCGAAGATAACGGCGGAGGAAATTCACGAAGCCGTTAACGGGATGATCAACCGTAAGCACCTGCAGGTGTGGGAGAGTAAGCGTGATGCCGCGATGAGGAAGGGAAAGCCGGTTCCGGAGTACAAACCACGGCAGGTTTCGCAGGCTACGAAGGCGCAACACCTTTCCTTCATTCGCTCCCTTCTCAGGGCCGCGGCGAATGACTGGGGCTGGATAAAAACAGCCCCTGTTATCAAAACCCGCAAGCCGATCAGTAAGCGGATACGGTGGCTGACCAGAGAAGAAGCTGAGCGGCTGATCGAGTGCATGCCGGAGAGCATTAAGCCAGTGGTGATATTTGCACTGGCAACCGGCCTGCGCCGCTCAAACATCATCGGGCTTGAGTGGCAGCAGGTCGATATGCAGAGAAAGGTTGCATGGGTAAATCCGGAGAACGCAAAAGCGGGCAAGGCGATTGGCGTGGCTCTGAATGATACCGCATGCAGGGTATTAAGGGATCAGATAGGGAAGCACTCCAGGTGGGTGTTCGTTCACACCACGGCAAAACATCGCCCTGATGGAACACTAACGCCCGCGGTTAGAAAAATGCGGGTGGATGACAATAACGCCTGGCGCGCCGGGTTGAAAAAAGCGGGGATTGAGGATTTCCGTTTTCACGACCTCCGGCACACCTGGGCGAGCTGGCTGATCCAGTCCGGCGTCCCGCTTTCTGTTTTACAGGAAATGGGAGGATGGGAGAGCATCGAGATGGTACGTCGTTATGCTCACCTGGCGCCGAACCACCTGACCGAACACGCACGGAAAATTGACGCCATTTTTGGCGCTAGCGACACAAATACGACACAAGGAGGAAATCAGGCTGGTTTAAAACTGGCGTAAGTAACTGATTCTTAATGGTACGCCCTACAGGGTTCGAACCTGTGACCTACGGCTTAGAAGGCCGTTGCTCTATCCAGCTGAGCTAAGGGCGCCCTGAGAAGCGAGTGCTTCGCGGAGTGAAACGCGTGGAATTATACGGTCCACGTCGGTCGAGTCAATCCATTTTGCCAGGAAACTGCGGGGCTTATACGACGCTGGCGAAATATCCCCCACCAACTGTACAAGAAGCATACCGCTGGGCCTAATGCGCGCGTAAATCGACTCAGTGGCCAGGCGCAACGCACCTATAACCATGTAATAACTATGGTCATAACAGGCTAAATTAGCCTCAGACAGGATAAAACAGCAAACGAGGACTGACAGCGAGGCCCGCTTCTGACAAAATATCCTCATCCCCCTTTCGTAAAGATACAGATGGAATCCTCTCTCTGATGGCAGCAAAAATTATTGACGGTAAAACGATTGCGCAGCAGGTACGCTCTGAGGTTGCGGAAAAAGTGAAGGCTCGCGTTGCGGCCGGAAAACGCGCCCCTGGGCTGGCCGTCGTGCTGGTCGGCAGCAACCCGGCCTCGCAGATTTATGTCGGCAGCAAGCGCAAAGCATGTGAAGAAGTGGGCTTCGTCTCCCGCTCTTACGATCTCCCGGAAACCACCAGCGAAGCCGAGCTGCTGGAGCTTATCGACACTCTGAATGCCGATAAGACCATCGACGGTATTCTGGTTCAGCTGCCCCTGCCGGCAGGGATCGATAACGTCAAAGTTCTCGAGCGCATCGCGCCGGATAAAGACGTCGACGGCTTCCATCCTTACAACGTTGGCCGCCTGTGCCAGCGCGCGCCGCGCCTGCGTCCGTGCACTCCGCGCGGTATCGTGACCTTGCTGGAACGCTACAATATCGACACCTACGGCCTCAATGCGGTGGTCATTGGCGCTTCCAATATCGTCGGTCGCCCGATGAGCATGGAGCTGCTGCTGGCCGGCTGCACCACCACCGTCACCCACCGCTTTACAAAAAACCTGCGCCATCATGTCGAAAACGCCGACCTGCTGATCGTCGCGGTGGGCAAACCGGGCTTTATTCCTGGCGAGTGGATTAAAGAAGGGGCGATTGTGGTCGATGTCGGCATCAACCGTCTGGAAAGCGGCAAAGTGGTCGGCGACGTGGTGTATGAAGATGCCGCCGAACGCGCGTCCTACATCACCCCGGTTCCCGGCGGCGTTGGCCCGATGACCGTCGCCACCCTGATCCAGAACACGCTGCAGGCGTGCGAAGAGTATCACGACGTTGAGGAGGCCTGAGATGGCGACATTTTCCTTAGGTAAACACCCGCACGTTGAGCTGTGCGATCTGCTGAAGCTGGAAGGCTGGAGCGAAAGCGGCGCCCAGGCGAAGATCGCCATCGCCGACGGGCTGGTAAAAGTCGACGGCGCGGTGGAAACCCGCAAACGCTGCAAAATCGTCGCTGGTCAGACGGTGAGCTTTGAAGGCCAGAGCGTAACCGTCACGGCCTGACAACGAAAAGAAAAACGCCCGCTTTTGCGGGCGTTTTTTTATGGCTTACTTCCGGCGCCAGGTGGTGCCCTGCGGGCCGTCTTCTAACACAATCCCCATCTCGTTAAGACGGTCGCGCGCCGCATCCGCCGCCGCCCAGTCTTTCGCTTTGCGCGCGTCCAGACGCTGCTGGATGAGCGATTCGATCTCCGCCACTTCCGCGTCGTCAACCTGCGCGCCGCTCTGCAGGAACGCCTCCGGCTCCTGCTCCAGCAGACCCAGTACCGCAGCAAGCTTACGCAGGTGGGCCGCCATGGCGTTCGCCGCGGCCGCGTCCTCGGTTTTCAGGCGGTTTACTTCACGCGCCATATCGAACAGCACCGAATAGGCTTCCGGGGTGTTGAAGTCGTCGTCCATCGCCTCGATAAAGCGTGCTTCGAAGGCTTCGCCCCCCGCCGCGTCGACGGATTTGTCCGTCCCGCGCAGCGCGGTGTACAGACGCTCCAGCGCCGAACGCGCCTGCTTGAGGTTCTCTTCGCTGTAGTTCAGCTGGCTGCGATAGTGGCCGGACATCAGGAAGTAGCGAATCGTCTCCGCATCGTAATACTTCAGCACGTCGCGGACGGTAAAGAAATTACCCAGCGATTTCGACATCTTCTCGCGGTCAACCATCACCATGCCGGAGTGCATCCAGTAGTTGACGTATTCGCCGTCGTGGGCGCAGGTGGACTGGGCGATTTCGTTTTCATGGTGCGGGAACATCAGATCCGAACCGCCGCCGTGAATATCGAAGTGGTTGCCAAGCTGCTTGCAGTTCATCGCCGAGCACTCGATATGCCAGCCCGGACGGCCCGCGCCCCACGGCGACGGCCAGCTCGGCTCGCCCTCTTTCGACATTTTCCACAGGACGAAGTCCATCGGGTTACGCTTGACGTCAACCACGTCGACGCGCGCCCCCGCCTGCAGTTGATCGAGATCCTGACGTGACAGCAAACCGTAGTTCGGGTCCGTCGGCACGTCGAACATCACGTCGCCGTTATCTGCCACGTAAGCATGGCCTTTGGCGATCAGCTGCTCGGTGATCTCAATGATCTCCGCAATATGGTGCGTTGCGCGCGGCTCGCTGTCGGGACGCAGAATATTCAGCGCGTCAAAATCTTTGTGCATTTCGGCAATCATGCGATCGACCAGCGCGACAAAGCTTTCGCCGTTTTCATTAGCGCGCTTAATGATTTTGTCGTCGATATCGGTGATATTGCGCACGTACTTCAGCTTATAGCCGAGAAAACGCAGATAGCGCGCCACGACGTCAAAGGAGACGAAGGTACGTCCATGGCCGATATGACAGAGATCGTAAACGGTAATACCACACACGTACATGCCGACTTCCCCGGCATGGATAGGTTTAAATTCCTCTTTCTGGCGCGTCAGTGTATTAAAAATTTTTAACATCGAAGATTCCGTGTAGACGTGTGTGGGTAATGAAGTCTCTATAATACCCATAATTCAGACCGGACGCAGCACACATTGCAAGGTGCATCGACCCCCGCGGTTATGCTATAACACCCCCCTATATCTCACCCGACACCGGGTGCTGGCACCACACTCATCGGAACAGGATGCAAAAATGGTTACTTTCCACACCAATCATGGCGATATCGTAATCAAAACGTTTGACGACAAAGCGCCGGAAACAGTTAAAAACTTCCTGGACTACTGCCGCGAAGGTTTCTACGACAACACCATTTTCCACCGTGTTATCAACGGCTTCATGATTCAGGGCGGCGGTTTTGAACCTGGCATGAAACAAAAAGCGACCAAATCTCCGATTCAGAACGAAGCGAACAACGGTCTGAAAAACACCCGCGGCACGCTGGCGATGGCCCGTACTCAGGCGCCGCACTCTGCCACCGCGCAGTTCTTCATCAACGTGGTTGACAACGACTTCCTGAACTTCTCCGGCGAAAGCCTGCAGGGTTGGGGCTACTGCGTCTTCGCGGAAGTGGTTGAAGGCATGGACGTGGTTGACAAAATCAAAGCGGTTGCCACCGGCCGCAGCGGCATGCACCAGGATGTGCCGAAAGATGATGTGATCATCAAAAGCGTCACCGTCAGCGAGTAATTCGTGGCGACACTTTTCATTGCAGATTTGCACCTGCAAACAGAAGAACCGGCGATCACCGCCGGTTTTCTGCGTTTTTTACAGGGCGAAGCCCGCCAGGCAGACGCTCTGTATATCCTTGGCGATCTGTTTGAGGCATGGATCGGCGATGACGATCCTAACCCGCTGCACCAACAAATTGCCTCGGCAATCAAAGCCGTCGTCGACGCCGGCGTGCCGTGCTACTTCATCCATGGCAACCGCGATTTTCTCGTCGGCCAGCGCTTTGCCCGCCAGAGCGGGATGATCCTGCTCGCCGAAGAAGAGCGACTGGACCTCTATGGCCGTGAAGTCTTGATCATGCATGGCGACACGCTGTGCACCGATGACCAAGGCTATCTGGCGTTTCGCGCCAAAGTCCACACCCCGTGGATCCAGCGTCTGTTCCTGGCCCTGCCGCTGTTTATCCGCCGTCGCATCGCCGCCCGCATGCGCGCCGACAGCAAAGCCGCCAACAGCAGTAAATCAATGGAAATTATGGATGTGAATCCACAGGCGGTAGTTGACGCAATGGAGCGGCATCACGTGCAGTGGCTGATCCACGGCCATACTCATCGCCCGGCGGTCCATGAACTGCAGGCCAACGGCCAACCCGCATGGCGTGTGGTACTTGGCGCCTGGCACAGCGAAGGTTCGATGGTCAAGGTGACGCCGGACGACGTCAAACTAATCCACTTTCCGTTCTGATTCCTGCGCGAGCACAATTCCGAAAGCGCCTTTTGCCCGGGCGAAGGTGCGCGCTTCCCCCCGCCCTGCATGCTAGTCTTCCACAACGTCACTCTCAAGGAACGAGCATGAGCAGGAAAAAGTGGAGTCAGCCGCTGACGTGGGGAATGATCATCGCGATCCTCAATCCGTTAGGGGTAAGTTATATCGCCTTAATCGGCGTCGTTATCGGCAACACGCTGACGTTTGTCTGGTGTGCGATGCTGGCGTGGGCTATCTATTTTTATGCCATTTATTTGCTCTGCACCCGCCCTCACGATAGCCGGCTGGTACAAATCTATTTACTGCTTATGGGCACCCTGATGCTCCCGTGGGGGTTAGTGCTGCTTATCACCTGTATCATGAGGGAGATAAAGGTCAATCAGGCACTCACGCCATCACCTCCAGGCGAGACAAAAGACGGCTAACCATGCGCACGCAACCGTTTTCCTTGCTGGCAGTTCATGCTATTCTCTGTGGCCTCTAAAGCAGTGTGAAACACACCCACAGGAGTTTTAAGACGCATGTCTTCCCGCAATAATTCGGCGCGTATCGCCATCGTGATGGGGTCCAAAAGCGACTGGGCTACCATGCAATTTACCGCAGAAATCCTTGATGCCCTGAACGTTCCGTACCATGTCGAAGTGGTCTCCGCCCACCGCACGCCCGATAAGCTGTTCAGCTTTGCTGAAAGCGCCGAAAGCCACGGTTATCAGGTGATTATTGCAGGAGCAGGCGGCGCGGCGCATCTGCCGGGCATGATTGCGGCGAAAACCCTGGTGCCGGTGCTCGGCGTACCGGTTCAGAGCGCAGCCTTAAGCGGTGTCGACAGCCTCTACTCCATTGTGCAGATGCCGCGCGGCATTCCGGTCGGTACCCTGGCCATCGGCAAAGCTGGCGCTGCGAACGCCGGCCTGCTCGCCGCGCAGATCCTTGCCCAGCATGATACAGTACTGCACCAGCGCCTGAGCGCCTGGCGTCAGGCGCAAACCGATGAAGTGCTGGATAATCCGGATCCGCGGGGTGCGGCATGAAACAGGTATGCGTGCTCGGTAACGGCCAGTTAGGCCGTATGCTGCGCCAGGCCGGCGAGCCGCTGGGCATCGCCGTCTGGCCGGTGGGGCTGGAAGCCGACCCGGAAGCGGTGCCGTTCCAGCAGAGCGTCATCACGGCAGAAATTGAACGCTGGCCGGAAACCGCCCTCACCCGCGAGCTGGCCCGCCACCCGGCGTTCGTCAACCGCGATGTCTTCCCGATTATCGCCGACCGCCTGACGCAAAAGCAGCTGTTTGACAAGCTTGGCCTCGCCACCGCCCCGTGGCAACTGCTGGCGGATAAAAGCGAGTGGCCGGCGGTGTTTGCCCGCCTTGGCGAACTGGCGATCGTTAAGCGTCGCGTTGGCGGTTACGACGGCCGCGGCCAGTGGCGTCTGCGGGAAAACGAGATCGATCAGCTACCGGCCGATAACTACGGCGAGTGCATCGTCGAGCAGGGGATTAACTTCTCCGGCGAGGTATCGCTGGTGGGCGCCCGCGCCCATGACGGTAGCACCGTCTTCTACCCGCTGACCCGTAACCTGCATCAGGACGGTATTCTGCGCGCCAGCGTCGCCTTCCCGCAGGCCAATGCCCGCCAGCAGGAACAAGCGGAAAGCATGCTGACGGCGATCATGAACGAGCTGAACTACGTCGGCGTGATGGCGATGGAGTGCTTCGTTACCGCCGAGGGGCTGCTGATTAACGAGCTGGCGCCGCGGGTGCACAACAGCGGCCACTGGACGCAGAACGGCGCGTCTATCAGCCAGTTCGAGCTGCATCTGCGGGCGATTACCGGCCTGCCGCTGCCGCCGCCGGTGGTCAACAGCCCGTCGGTGATGATCAACCTGATCGGCACCGATCTTAACTACGACTGGCTGAAGCTGCCGCTGGTGCACCTGCACTGGTATGACAAAGAGGTGCGCCCGGGTCGTAAAGTCGGCCACCTGAACCTCACCGACAGCGATACCGATCGCCTGAGCGCGACGCTGGAAGCGATCAAGCCGCTGCTACCGCCGGAGTACACCAGCGGCCTGTTCTGGGCGCAATCGCAACTGGCGTAACGCCTTACCTTTGTCTTGCCGGGCGGCGGCTGACGCTTGCCCGGCCGATAAAAACCCAGCTATTCAGAACTCGTCGCCCTGGCAACGCGCCTCCGTCGCCGTCCCGGGGCAAAATGCACGATATTCAGACATCCTCACCGCCGGTAGTCCCACGTCAGGGCTTGATACAGGTTCCCGCCCGCCCGGCGAGAGTCTCCTCAATGCGTGATAACGCACCAATCCACGCCCGCTTGCCTCTGCGGCGAACATAGCTGCTGACTGCCGAAATTTTCGGCCCCATCGCGCCATCGTCGCGAGCAAAAGGCGCCAGCGCTTCCGGGGTCGCTTCACGGATCGGTCGCTGCATTGGGGTGCCCCAGTGTTCATATACCGCATCCGCATCGGTGAGGATCACCAGACCATCGGCATCAATCTGTTCCGCCAGTAGCGCTGCGGCCAAATCTTTATCGATAACCGCCTCTGCGCCCTGTCCGCTCTCGAGCACCGGAATGCCTCCGCCGCCACAGCAGATCACGACATGTCCCTCATTCAGCAGACGCTCAATCGAGTCGCTCTCCTCAATTCTCACCGGCCTTGGCGAGGCGACAACCCGACGCAAGTATTTGCCGTCGCGCTTCATCGTCCAGCCATACTCCTCTTCCAGTTGCTGCTGTAACTCAGGGTCATAGACCGGACCGATAAATTTCTCCGGCGCCGAAAAGGCTGGATCGTTCGATGCCACAGTAATACGCGTCATCACTGTCGATACCGGCGGTACCAACGATTCCTGCGCCAGACATTGGGCCAGCATATAGCCAATCATGCCCTGGCTCTCCGCCACCAGCACGTCCAGCGGGTAAGGTTCAACGTCGCTATAGGCCAGATTTTGCAGCGCCAACAGGCCTACCTGCGGCCCGTTGCCGTGCACAATGGCCAAACGGTAATGCTGCGCCAGACGCGCCAGCGCGGGAACGGCACTGTGAATATTGCGATACTGATTTTCTACCGTCAGCGCTTCTCCGCGCTGTAATAAAGCGTTACCCCCGAGGGCAACAACCAGCGTTTTCATAAAAGTCCTTACATTATTTGTTGCGCCAGCCAGAACCCCAGAAGCGTGTCGGCACCAGAGGTGTGCCCCATCGCCAGCAGGGCTTCGACGGCAGGTTCAATTCGTCGTCCGCACTGAAGCGCGTTAACAACATGCAGTAGCGGTGAAGCGAAGCATCCCTTACTGGCGTAGCGTAAATAGTTGACGCTGACCTGCGTTGTGGCAGCATGCAGATCGCCGGAGGCATGAAAGAAATGGTGTCCGCTGTTGCGCGACATCTGTCCAGAACACCACGCGGACAGCATCATGCCGATCAGCATATCGTCCATGCTCGGCGTCAGGCCTGGCCCCTTCCCCAACCACAGCCGCCAGTCAACGGGGCTCCCGGTCAACGCAGAAGCAAAACAGTGGCGTAATTGCCGCAACTCAGGATGATGCGGCAGATGGATAGCCTGCCACAGCGGCCCAAACAGGCCCGTCTCTTCCGGGCGCTTCATGAGCGCTGCCGGCAGATAAGGGCCATCAGGCTGATATCGAGGCCGCAGGGAGCAGCGCCTGCGTGGCGGTAACAGCAAAAGGTTATCGACCTGAATGCCGTCATCACGCGCTATCGGCAACCCCCCCGCCTTCAGCGCCGCGTGTAAACGGATAAAATCACGGTGACGTAATACCCATCCGCCGGGGCTCACGCCTTGTCCCCGATGATGCAGCGTCAGCATCGCGCCGCCTGCAACATAGAGATTGATGGTGCGCTGCCAGAGGCCGCCGGTTCGCCACGGCTGGCGATGGTCCGGCGCGTCAATGCTGCCTGTCAGCGGACGGATCTTATCCATTGCGTGCCTCA
>OGKM01000313.1_pt1 | contig 27489 bp, 23 predicted proteins | sample 1572501 | NCBI WGS metagenome assembly OGKM01 (sample SAMEA2582154, study PRJEB24529) | metagenome | biome: Human gut stool | place: China | collected 2011
TTTTCAGCGTCTATTGGTTCTTTTCAAGGGCTTCCTGCTGAGCCTTCAGAAGTCATTCTTTTGTCTCAGCGCTTGGCGCTCAAGTATAATACCATATCCCGACACGTTTGGCAACCCCTTTTTTCACTTTTTTCTTTTCTTTTTTCGTCTTTGACTTTTTGACTAGTTTTTTAACTGCAATTTACACGTTCCTTGACGTGAAAGCTACGGTGGCTTCAGAGGCCATTTTTTCTCCATATAATAAGGTATTGTTCTATCCAAACTTCCAGAGAAGTATACACCGCCGTGGATATTACGCCCCGGAATGCAAACACTTTCCTTGCACAGTTTGTCAAGAGCTTTGGCCTCAAATTTTGCTCCAAGATTCTTGGCTCAATTTTGGCGAAACCGCCAAAACACAAAATGTAGTGGTTTCTCCATTGACATATCACTAAATAGTGATATCATAGAATCACATCAATTGAACGCATCCCAAGACTGCTTTGCGGGTGTCTCTTTCGCAAGAGGCACCCGCTTGAACTGTACACAGATAGAACGACGGAGGAACACTATGAAGATCATCAAGCGCAACGGTTCGGAAGTTCCATTTGATATCACCAAGATCATTACTGCGGTCACCAAGGCCAGCGATTCGGTCAGCCGCAAGAGCAGCCTGACCCAGGAGCAGATCCTGTCCATCGCCAACGATGTCACGGAGCAGTGCCAGGCGCTGAACCGTGCCGTGAGCGTGGAAGAGATCCAGGACATGGTGGAGAACAAGCTGATGGACATTCAGGCCCACGATGTAGCCCGCCATTATATCACCTATCGTTATGTGCAGAGCCTGAAGCGCCAGACCAACACCACCGATGAGCGCATCCTCAGCCTGATCGAGTGCCAGAACGAGGAAGTCAAGCAGGAGAACGCCAACAAGAACCCCACCGTGAACAGCGTCCAGCGTGACTATATGGCCGGTGAGATCTCCAAAGACCTGACTGCCCGCCTGCTGCTGGACCCGGAGATCGTCAAGGCACACAATGAGGGCCTGATCCACTTCCACGATTCCGACTACTTTGCGCAGCACATGCACAACTGCGATCTGGTCAACCTGGAGGATATGCTGCAGAACGGCACCGTGATCTCCGGCACCTATATTGAAAAGCCCCACAGCTTTTCTACCGCCTGCAACATTGCCACCCAGATCATTGCACAGGTGGCTTCCAACCAGTATGGCGGTCAGAGCATCAGCCTGACCCATCTGGCTCCCTTTGTGGATGTCTCCCGCAAGAAGATCGCCGCTGAAGTCGAAGCGGAGATGGAAGGGCTGGACGTTACCCCGGAGCGCAAGAAGGAGATCGTGGAGCGCCGCCTGCGCAACGAGATCAACCGCGGTGTCCAGACCATCCAGTATCAGGTCGTGACCCTGATGACCACCAACGGTCAGGCCCCCTTCATCACCGTGTTCATGTATCTGGGAGAAGCCCGCAACCCGCAGGAAAAGGCCGACCTTGCCATCATCATCGAGGAGACCATCCGTCAGCGCTATCAGGGCGTGAAGAACGAGGCCGGTGTCTGGATCACCCCCGCCTTCCCCAAACTGATCTATGTGCTGGAAGAGGACAACATCCGCCCCGGCACTCCTTATTATTACCTGACCGAATTGGCTGCCAAGTGCACTGCCAAGCGGATGGTGCCCGACTACATCTCTGAGAAGAAGATGCTCGAGCTCAAGGTGGACAAAAATGGCGAAGGCCATTGCTACACCTGCATGGGCTGCCGCAGCTTCCTGACTCCCTATGTGGACCCCGAGACCGGCAAGCCCAAATACTACGGCCGCTTCAATCAGGGTGTTGTCACCATCAATCTGGTGGATGTAGCCCTTTCCTCCGGCGGCAACTTCGAGAAGTTCTGGAAGATCTTTGACGAGCGCCTGGCTCTCTGCCACAAGGCACTGCAGGCCCGCCATCAGCGCCTGATGGGCACCCCCAGCGATGCCGCCCCCATTCTGTGGCAGTACGGCGCACTGGCCCGCCTGAAGAAGGGCGAGAAGATCGACAAGCTGCTCTTTGGCGGCTACTCCACCATCAGCCTGGGCTACGCCGGTCTGTATGAGTGCGTGAAGTATATGACCGGCAAGAGCCACACCGATGCCGGTGCCAAGCCCTTTGCCCTGAGCGTGATGCAGCACATGAACGACAAGTGCACCGAGTGGAAGAAGGCCGAGAACATGGATTACTCTCTCTACGGTACCCCGCTGGAATCCACCACCTACAAGTTTGCCAAGTGCCTGCAGAAGCGGTTCGGCATCGTGCCCGGCATCACCGATAAGAACTATATCACCAACAGCTACCACGTCCATGTTTCGGAGCCCATTGATGCCTTCACCAAGCTCAAGTTTGAGAGCGAGTTCCAGAAGCTGTCCCCGGGCGGTGCCATCAGCTATGTGGAAGTGCCCAACATGCAGGACAATCTGGAGGCCGTGATAAGCGTGCTGCAGTTCATCTATGATAACATCATGTACGCTGAACTGAACACCAAGTCCGATTACTGCCAGTGCTGCGGCTACGATGGAGAGATCAAGATCGTTGAGGATGACGGCAAGTTGGTGTGGGAGTGCCCCAAGTGCGGCAACCGTGACCAGAACAAGCTGAACGTTGCCCGCCGCACCTGCGGTTATATCGGCACCCAGTTCTGGAATCAGGGCCGGACACAGGAGATCAAGGATCGGGTGCTGCATCTGTGATGAATTACGCAACAATCAAGTATTACGACATTGCCAATGGGCCGGGGGTGCGCACCAGCATCTTTGTTTCGGGCTGCAGGCACCACTGCCCGGGCTGCTTCAACGAGGTAGCATGGGATTTCGGGTACGGCCAGCCTTTCGACAAGGCTGTGCGCAACGAGATCTTTGCATCCTGCCAGCCCGACTATATTGCAGGCATCTCCCTGCTGGGCGGTGAGCCTTTTGAGCCGGAGAATCAGCGGGAACTGCTGCCCTTCGTCCGCAACTTCAGGGCGTTATACCCGAATAAGAGCGTCTGGTGCTATTCTGGTTACACCTGGGAGCAGCTGACCGGCAGTGTTCCCTGCCCGGCCCGCTGTGAGGTCACCGATGAGCTGCTGAGCCTGCTGGATGTTCTGGTGGACGGCCGCTTTGTGGAAGCCCTGCACGATATCTCCCTGCGCTTCCGGGGCAGCAGCAACCAGCGGCTTCTGGATGTTCCCAAAAGCCTTGCCGCAAAGGCCCCCGTCTGGTGGGAGGACGAACAGGTGTTTGCTACACACACGATGTAAACCTCTCAGTCGCGCTAACGCGCGCCAGCTCCCCTAGTAGGGGAGCCCTTTGCATAGCAATACACTTTCATGCAATAAAACAACGCCCGATTTTCCACACTCTACGCAGAGCGAGTGGAAAATCGGGCGCTTTGTCATTTAACGGGATGAAACCATATCCTCGATGACACCCAGGAACTCCTGGCCATAGCGGGCGGCCTTTTTCTCGCCCACACCGGGGATATTGAGCAATTCCTCCACGCTCAGGGGCTTTTTCAGCGCCATCTGGCGGAGGGTGGAATCGTTGAACACCATATAGGCGGGGAGCTTCTGCTTTGCGGCCAGCCGCTTGCGCAGGGCATAGAGGGCCGCCAGCAGCTTCTCGTCCGCTTCGCTGAGGGCATCCTCGTCGGCACGGCGGCGGGAGGCCGCGGCCAGCCGCTTTGCACTGGCCGCGGCGCGCTGGCGGGCCTGCGCCGCCTGCTCCTCCACCTGTTCGGCGGCCTGTGCTGCCAGCAGACAGTTGGAACAGTTCTCGCACTTCTGGGGCGCGGCCTCGCCGAAGTAGCTCAGCAGATATCCCCGCAGGCAGCGCGGTGTGGTGGAGTAGAAGGTCATGTACTTGAGCCGTTCCTCTGCCTTGCGTGCCGCTTCGGCCTTGACATCCGCAGGCAGGCCGTTGTCAGCCTCCATCTCCTTGTCGATGAAGAACCGGATGGTGCGCACATCGGTGCCGGAATAGAGCAGGGTGCAGCGGGCCGGCTCCCCGTCACGGCCCGCGCGGCCCGCCTCCTGATAATAGCTCTCCAGATCCTTGGGCATATTATAATGGATGACGAACCGGACGTTTGGCTTATCGATGCCCATGCCGAAGGCATTGGTCGCCACCATGATCTGCACCCGGTCATAGAGGAAATCGTCCTGATTCTGCCGCCGGGTATCCGCATCCAGTTTGGCGTGGTAGGCTGCCGCACGGATGCCCCGGCTCTGCAGCAGGCGGGTGGTCTCGTCTACCTGCCGGGTGGTACTGCAATAGATGATGCCCGCATTGTCCCGCTCCCTGAGCACAAGGTCGAGAAGAACTTTAGGCTTCTCGCTGGGCAGGGCCCTGCGGGTGGCAAAATAGAGGTTGGGCCGGTCGAAGCTGGTGGTCACCTCGTAGGGGGTGTGGAGTTCCAGATGGGTGCGGATGTCCTCCCGCACATGGGCTGTGGCGGTGGCCGTAAAGGCTCCCACCACCGGGCGCTTGGGCAGGCTGTCCACAAACGCCTTGATGCGCAGGTAGCTGGGGCGGAAATCCTGCCCCCACTGGCTGATGCAGTGGGCCTCGTCCACCGTGACCATGCTGATCTCCCGCTCCTGCGCAAACCGCTGGAAACCCGGCATCTCCAGCCGCTCCGGAGCCACATAGATGATCTTATACCACCCCTCCCGGGCGCGGCGGAGCATCAGGGCCTTCTGGTTGTCCGTCAGGCTGTTGTTCAGGAAAGCTGCCGCCACACCGGCCTGTACCAGCGCCCCCACCTGATCCTTCATCAGGCTCACCAGCGGCGAGACCACGATGGTGATGCCCGGCAGCAGCAGGGCCGGCACCTGATAGCAGATGGACTTGCCCGCACCTGTGGGCATCACGGCCAGCACATCCTGCCCGGCCAGCAGGCGGGAGACGATCTCCTCCTGCCCCGGGCGGAAGCTGTCGTAGCCAAAGACTTTTTTCAGAATACTATGCGGACTTTCCATGGTTCCTCCTATCCATACAAAACCGCTCCATCATTGCTTCGCAATGCCAGCTCCCCTGCCAGGGGAGCTGGACGTAAAGCGGCCTGAGAGGTTTATAACCCAATCAGTATACCACAACTCCCCGGATAATTGTAAAACATCTCTGACATTTCCCACGTTCGATAGCATTTCCTGCACAAAAATGCTATAATATGGGTACATATCTCCATCCCGGCCCCTGCCTTGTGCATCTGCCGGAAAAGAGCAAAGGAGTATTTTGTATGGCTCAGAAATTGATCACCTTCGCCGTCCCGTGCTACAACTCGGCGGCATATATGCGCCACTGCATCGAGACCCTGCTCTCCGCCGGGGAGCAGGCCGAGATCATCCTGGTGGACGATGGTTCCACCAAGGATGACACCCCCGCCATCTGCGACGAGTACGCTGCCAGATATCCCACCATCGTCAAGGCCATCCATCAGGAGAATGGCGGCCATGGCGAGGGCGTGAATCAGGGCATCCGCAACGCCACCGGCCTGTATTATAAGGTGGTAGACAGCGACGACTGGCTGGACGAAGCAGCCCTCAGGACCGTGCTGGCCAAGCTGAACACGCTGACTGCCCGGGGCACCGCGCCTGACCTGATGATCTGCAACTATGTCTACGAGCATGTGGAGGACAACACCAGCCACACCGTGCGCTACACCAACGTGTTCCCCCAGAACCGGCTGTTCAACTGGACGCATGTCGGCCACTTCCGGCCCGACCAGAACCTGCTGATGCACTCGGTGATGTACCGCACGCAGGTGCTGCGGGACTGCGGCATGGTGCTGCCCAAGCACACCTTCTATGTGGACAACATCTTTGTCTACCAGCCCCTGCCCTTTGTCAAGAGCATGTACTATATGGATCTGGACCTGTACCGCTACTTCATCGGCCGGGCCGACCAGAGCGTGAACGAGAGTGTGATGGTCAAGCGGGTGGATCAGCAGCTGCGAGTGACCCGCCACATGATCGACTGCCAGGACCTGGATGCCCTCAAGGGCCAGAAGAAGCTGCGCAGCTATATGCTGCACTACCTCTCCATGATGATGGCCATCAGCGACATCTTCCTTCTGCTGGACGGCAGCGCCGCCGCCAAGCAGAAGGAGAACGAACTGTGGGCCTACCTCAAGGCACACACCAGCGCCGGGGTCTACCGCTCCATCCGCTATGGCTTTGGCGGCGTGACCAACCTGAAGATCCCCAAGGGCGACAAGCTCGTGCTGGGCGGCTACCGCATTGCACAGAAGATTTTTAAATTCAATTAACAAATGTTGCTTTTCCTCCTCAGATAAGATATACTTTTTAACGTATCTTAATTTCTGAGGAGGATCTTATTTTATGGAGCAATTGCTCATCTGCATGTCTCTTTCGCTCATTGCAGGCCTGTTGGCATCCCGTGCAGCGAAAGCGATCCGCCTGCCGGCCGTCACCTCTTATCTGGTGGCAGGACTTCTGCTGGGACCCTTCTTTCTGGGTCGGCTGGGCCTGAGCGGCTGGGGCTTCGGTTTCGGAAGCCTTGCACAGGTCGAAAGCTACGGCATCATCACACAGGTGGCACTTGGCTTCATCGCCTTTGTCATCGGCAACGAGTTCCGGCTCAGCGCGTTGGAGAGCATGGGCAGGCAGGCGGTCACTGTGGGCATCCTGCAGGCCGTTATCACCACCGTGCTGGTGGATATCGCTCTGGTGGCCCTGCACTTTGCCCGGCCGGATATCATCTCAATGGCATCCGCCATCACACTGGGTGCCATCGCCTCTGCCACAGCCCCCGCCGCCACCCTGATGGTGGTCAAGCAGTACAAGGCCAGCGGCCCCCTGACCCGCCTGCTGCTGATGGTGGTCGCCATTGACGATGCCGTGGGTCTGGTGCTCTTTTCGGCCTCTTTCGGCATCGCAAACGCGCTGGAACAGGGCCGCATCGACCCCATCAGCATCCTCCTGGAGCCTCTGGTGGAGATCGTGCTCAGCCTGGGTCTGGGCGCGCTGGCAGGTCTGCTGCTCAACCAGCTGGAGGTCTACTTCCACTCCCGCTCCAAGCGCATGAGCCTTTCGGTGGCCTTTGTGCTGCTGACGGTGGGCCTTTCCATGGTCAGCTTTAAGGTCGGCCCCATCCACTGCAGCTTCTCGCTGCTGCTGGTCTGCATGATGACCGGTACCGTGTTCTGCAACATCTGTCCCACTTCCGATGAGCTGATGGACCGCCTGGACCGCTGGGTAAGCCCGGTGAACATCCTGTTCTTTGTGCTCTCCGGCGCGGAGCTGGACCTGAACATCCTTGCAAACCCCATGGCCCTGCTCATTGGTGCCGTCTATATCGCTTCCCGCTCTCTGGGCAAGATCTCCGGCTCCTATGTCAGCTGCAAGGCCACCCGCTGCAGTGAGAAGATCCAGAAGTATCTGGGCATCACCCTGCTGCCGCAGGCCGGTGTGGCGCTGGGCATGGCCGCCGAAGCTGCAGAGCTTTCCGATGGCCACATGGTGCGCAACGTGGTGCTCTTCTCGGTGCTGGTGTACGAGCTGGTCGGCCCAACCCTGGCCAAGATCAGCCTGACCGCCGCAGGCGAGATCATCCCCGAGGGCCGCACGAGCGCCCGTACCACCAACAAGCCGGAGGAACCGGTCAGCGTGGAGTAACCTCTCCCACAGGGCTTGGCTCCCCTATCAGGGGAGCTGCCGCCGCAGGCGGCTGAGAGGTTTTATACACTACAAAAGCCGCTGCACAGTTGTTACGCTGTGCAGCGGCTTTCTGTTTGCTCTTTATTTCAGCACGATCTCATCGTTCTCAGCATCCACGGTCAGGGTGGAGCCGGAAACAAGGGTGCCGTCGATGATCTTTTCAGCGGCGGGGTCCTCCACAGCCTTGCGGATGGTCCGGCGCAGGTCGCGGGCACCAAACTTGCCGCCCTGGCTCTTGTGCACCAGCGCTGCCAGTGCCGCCGGGGTATAGCTGTAGGCAATGCCCTTGGCCTCCATGCTGGGCTTGTACTCGTCCAGCATCAGGGCGGCAATGCCCTGCAGGGTCTCCTCGCTCAGCGGCTTGAAGGTGATGACCTCATCCACGCGGCCCAAAAACTCAGGGCGGAGGAACTGGCTCAGCGCCTTGCGGCTCTTCTCCTCGTTCCGCTCCTCCTCGCTGCGGTTGAAGCCCAGACTTGCGGTGGTCTGGTCGCTGCTGCCCGCATTGGAGGTCATGCAGATGACGGTGTTGGAGAAATCCACGGTGCGGCCCTGGGCATCGTTGATCTTGCCCTCGTCCAGGATCTGCAGCAGGATATTCATCACATCGGGGTGGGCCTTTTCGATCTCATCAAACAGCACCACGCTGTACGGGCGGCGGCGGACCTTTTCGGTCAGCTGACCCGCCTCCTCGTAGCCCACGTAGCCCGGAGGGGAACCGATCATGCGGGACACGGCGTACTTTTCCATATACTCGCTCATATCCAGCCGGATCAGCGGGTCGGGGCCGTCAAAGAGCTGGTTTGCCAGCTGCTTCACCAGCTCCGTCTTGCCCACGCCGGTGGGGCCCACAAAGATGAAGCTGGCCGGACGGCGGCGGCCCGAAAGGTCGGCGCGGCTGCGCTTGACCGCCTGGGCCACCAGATGCACGGCATCGTCCTGACCAATGATCTTCTTTTTCAGCTCGGTCTCAAGGCTGGCGAGCTTTGCATACTCGGTCTCCCGGATCTTCACCGCCGGGATGCCCGTCCACAGCTCAATGACCTTGGCCACATCGTCCATGGTCACCTGGATCTCCCCGGCTGCAACCTGCTTGGCAGGCAATTCCCGCTCCAGCTGTGCCATCCGGGTCTTGCGCTCTGCCACACGCTCGTAGTCGATGGGCTCGTTCACATCGGCGTTTTCCATGTCGGCCTCTTCCTGCTTGAGGGCCTCCAGTTCCTTCTGCATGGTCAGGTACTCGGAGATGACCGGGTGGGCCAGATTGCAGCAGGCACAAGCCTCGTCCAGCAGGTCGATGGCTTTATCGGGCAGGTAGCGGTCGGTGATATACCGCTCGCTCAGGGTCACGGTGGCGTTCAGCACATCGGCGGGCACCTGCACATGGTGGTGCTCCTCGTAGTAATGCTTGATGCCGCCCATCACGGCCAGCGTATCAGCAACGCTGGGTTCCTCCACCCGCACGGGCTGGAACCGGCGCTCCAGCGCCTGGTCCTTCTCGATATACTTGCGGTACTCGTTGAAGGTGGTAGCACCGATGACCTGGATCTCGCCGCGGGAGAGGGCGGGCTTCAGGATGTTGCCCGCATTCATGGCACCCTCGCTCTCACCGGCGGAGGTAATGGTGTGGATCTCGTCAATGAACAGGATCACATTGCCCGCGGCCTTGACCTCGCTCAGCAGGCCCTTGACCCGCTGCTCGAACTGGCCGCGGAACTGGGTGCCTGCCACAAGGCTGGTCAGGTCAAGCAGGAAGATCTCCTTATCCTGCAGCCCTGCCGGCACCTGCCCCTTGGCGATGCGCTCGGCAATGCCCTCGGCAATGGCGGTCTTGCCAACGCCCGCCTCACCAATGAGGCAGGGGTTGTTCTTCTGGCGGCGGCTCAGGATCTGGATGGTGCGGTAGATTTCCCGGTCGCGGCCGATGATATCATCCAGCTTCCCCTCCCGGGCTTTGCGGGTCAGGTTCTCACAGTAGGTGTCGAGGAATTTGCGGCGGGGCGGCTTTTTGTCGTTTTTGCCCGCCTTCTTTTCGTTTTTGCCGTTCTGGGCACCGCCGTTCACCCCCAGCGGGAAGGTGGCGCTGGAGCCGGGCACAAGGTCGCCGTCCTCCTCGCTCTGGTCCGGCTGGCCCATGCCCATCATCATGGAGAAGGGGTTCATGCTGCTCATGTCCCCCATCTCCTGCATCATGTTTTCCATCCGGTCTTCCATGGCATCCATGTCCTCATCAGACATGCCAAACTGCTTCATCAGATCATCGACCGGTTTGATGTGCATCTCCCGGGCACAGTGCAGGCAGTACCCCTCGTTTTTCATCTGGCCATTTTCCATCCGCTGGACAAAAATAATGGCAGGCCGCTTCTGGCATCGAATGCAGACCATTGTTCCTCCTTTTCCCTCCCCGCTCAGACAAACGGGTTGAACACATTGAATACTTTATAGTAAAGGCTGCCGTTCATCACCGTGTCGTTGAGCATGGTGAGGTTGCCGCCGGTGATCACAATGAGTGCCCAGACCACACAGAGCACCAGATAGATGTCCACAAGGCTGGCAATGCCGCCCACGCCCCAGCCCAGCCAGTGGTTCACTGCACCGATCACGGGCAGCTTGTTCACCAGCCCCAGCACCGTGACCAGCAGGCTGACCAGCATCCGCAGCAGGGCGAACGCCACAAAGAACAGCACCAGCGAGATCACCGGGGTCAGCAGCGGAGCCAGCACCTTCTGGACGATGGTATCCGCCAGCACAACGGCGTTGTCATTGAGGACGGCAGAGATGGAGCGCTCGCAGGCATCCACGATGGATGCCCGGAACGCCTCGGGCAGAAAGCCCGCGTACCGCTGGGCAATGCCATCCAGACTGACGGCTCCCCCGGCGGCGATATTGGCAGCAATCTGGTCCCGGAAGCTTCCGGCGAGGAAGCGCTCGAACACCTGCCCGGCTGCCCAGCCTGAAAAGGCTCTGGCACCGAACAGGCTGATGAGGCTGCCCGTCAGCTGCACCACCGAGGCCAGAAAGCCTTTGCGGGCATACCGGACGGCCAGCACCAGCCAGACCACCGTACATAGGATATCAAAAATAAATGACGGATTCTTGAACATACGTTTAACCTTATTCCGAACTGGCTCACCCTCTCAGTCACGACTGCCGTCGTGCCAGCTCCCCCAAAGGGGGAGCCAACGCTTCTGACAGGGAAAGCCACAAAATAAATTGCACTCTTTTTCCTCAAAGCCGCAATCGCCTCTCCCTTTGGGAGAGGTGGCAATGCGAAGCATTGACGGAGAGGTTTAGCTCTCAGGAATCTCCAACTTCTGCACCGTGTTGCCGCTGAACAGCAGCAGATCCCTGCTGTTGGCCAGCAATGCCTGCGGGCTGGTGTCAAGGTTCTGGCTCCACTGCTGGGTGCCGGATGCATCAAAGCACTCCACGGCGTTATCGGCCAGCAGATAGAACAGGTTCCCCGCCCGGACAATGGAATTGGCCGCCGGGACAGCGGCGCTGAACTGGACATTCAGGTTTTTGTCCAGCGTCACAGCCTGAGAGACCTGCCCCGATGCCAGCAGCAGAGCCACATTGCCTGCCGCGTCCACAGAAACATCCTTCAGCTCCGTGCCCGCAAAATCATAGACCGCACGCTCGCCGCCGCCCGCATTGTAGAGCACAGCCCTGGTATCGTAGACAGCCAGGATCGTGGAAGCAGAGGTCCACCCCAGCCACTGGGGCACACCGCCCTGATTCACCAGACTGACGGGATCGCCCGATGCCAGATTGATGAGGTAGAGGTTGGTCATCACCTGTCCCCCGCTGACGGTGACGGCTGCCGCCGCCAGCTTCCGGCTGTCGGGGGAAAAGGCCATCCGCAGGGGGGTGCCGTCGTTGGAGGTCATGCTCCAGCTGAGCTGCTGCTCCATGGAGGGGCTGTATACCAGCAGCTTCGCCATGCTGGTCTGGTCCTCCGTGACCACGGCCAGCGTGCCGTTGTCCGACATGGCGCAGAGGAAAATGCTGTTTTCCAGCTGCTTGGTGTAGAGGTTCTGGGTGCGGCTCTCCACCCGCAGCTCGTTTCCGGAGCGGTTGTAGAGGACAAAGCGGGTCTTGCCCGCGGCCAGCGCCGGGCGGGCATAGCCGCTCTGGATGCTGTTCAGCTTTTTGCCGGTGCGCGACCAGACCACACAGCCCTCGTCCCCCAGCTCCACAAAGCTGCCGGTCAGGGGGGCCATCTGTTCCAGCTCGGCCACACCGGTCTGCTGGGGCCAGCCGGAGCCGGGCAGCAGGGCAATGCGGGCCGTATCGGTCAGGTCCTTCAGGGCCGCCACCGAGCTGCCCGCGATGCCGGTGGCAAACAGCACCACCGCCGTCAGCAGCACCAGCAGCACCGCCGTGCGGCGGATGCGCCGGTTCCGCACACGCTGGCGGGCAGCTTCCAGATATTCGACCCGCCCTTCCGAAAGCGGCTCGTCACTCTCCGGACGGTTGCGATTTTTTCTCATAGATCGTAGTCCACCTTCTTCAAAAATAGCCCCTTCGCGGGCAGCGTCGGCCCGGCCTGGCTGCGGTCCCGGCTGGCAAGGATGCCGGGGATGGCATCGGGCTGCATCCGGCCCGCGCCCACCTCACACAGGGTGCCTGCCAGAATGCGCACCATGTTATAGAGGTAGCCGTCCGCTGTCACCTCAATGTCCACCTCGTCGCCCTTCCGGGTCACATGGCAGTCAGTGATGGTGCGCACGGTATCTCCGTGGGCAGCAGCAGAGGAACCCGCCGCGCACAGGGCCAGAAAATCGTGCTTTCCCACAAACTGTTCCGCCGCCCTCTGCATGGCATCCACATCCAGCCGCCGGGGCACCCGGGTGTAATATTTTTCATCAAAAGGCGAATCGATGGGGTGGTTGTGGATGCGGTACAGGTAGGTCTTGGTATGGGCGGCATAGCGGGCGTGGAATTCCTCCGGCACCACCCGGGCGCACAGCACCCGGATATCCGGGGGCAGCTGCTGATTGATGGCCAGCGGCAGCTTTTCGGGGGGGATACGGGTCTCCGCATGGAAGTTCAGCGCAAAGCCCAGCGCGTGGACACCGGCATCGGTGCGGCTGCACCCCTTGATATCGGGGCGGCTGTGAAGCACCGCCTCCAGCCCATCCTGAAAGGTCTGGGCCACGCTCCGCCCGTTGGGCTGCACCTGAAAACCGCAGTAGTTGGTGCCGTCGTAGGCAAGGGTAAGTAGATAGTTCTGCATGGAACTCCTTCCGTCACGGCTTTGCCGTGCCACCTCCCTCAAAGAGGGAGGCTATAAGGCCCCCTCCTCGAGGGGGCTGTCGCCGCAGGCGACTGGGGGAGTTAATTACTTCTTCAGCCAGCTCATCATGCTGCGCAGCTCTGCGCCCACCTTCTCGATGGGGTGTTCGGCCTGCATCCGGCGCTCAGCCAGGAAGTGGACCTTGCGGCCGCCCTTGGGGCTCATCTCGGTCAGGAACTCGGAAGCGAAGGTGCCGTCCTGGATCTCGGTCAGGACCTTCTTCATCTCCTTGCGGGTCTCCTCGGTGATCAGGCGCTTGCCGGTGCGGTAATCGCCGTACTCAGCGGTGTTGGAGATGGAGTAGCGCATCTTGGAGAAGCCGCCCTCGTTGATCAGGTCAACGATCAGCTTCATCTCGTGGCAGGTCTCAAAGTATGCCATCTCGGGCTCGTAGCCAGCCTCAACCAGCGTATCGAAGCCTGCGTGGATCAGCTCGCAGACACCGCCGCACAGAACTGCCTGCTCGCCGAACAGGTCGGTCTCGGTCTCCTCCTTGAAGGTGGTCTGCAGGATGCCTGCACGGCCAGCGCCGATGCCGGAAGCGTAAGCCAGAGCGATGTCCTTTGCCTTGCCGGTGTAATCCTGCTCCACGCAGATCAGAGAGGGGCAGCCCTCGCCCTCGGTGTACAGGCGGCGGACGATGTGGCCGGGGCCCTTGGGAGCGATCATGATCACGTCAACGTTCTTGGGAGCGGTGATGGTCTTGAAGTGGATGTTGAAGCCGTGTGCAAAGGCCAGAGCCTTGCCCTCGGTCATGTAAGGTGCGACCTGCGTGTTGTAGATGTCGGCGCACAGCTCATCGGGCACCAACATCATCACAACATCGCCAGCCTTGGCAGCCTCTTCGACTTCCATAACCTTGAAGTTGTCGTGAGTGGCAGCGAACTCGGAGGCCTTTGCCCAGTGGGCAGAGCCCTTGCGCAGACCGACAACAACGTTCACGCCGCTCTCGGCCAGGTTCTCGGAATGGGCGTGGCCCTGGCTGCCGAAGCCGATGACAGCAACGGTCTTGCCGTCCAGCACGCCGAGGTTGCAGTCGGAATCGTAGTATTTCTTGATCGCCATGGTAGTAGTCTCCTTTTACTCTTTCCTGTTTTATTTTTATATTTTGATTTTGATGGAAAACTGAGAGGTTACGCCTTACTGCGGGCAGCGGGTCCCGGGCAGGGGCAGCTGGGCTGCCCGCACCTCCTGCGGGGGCTTCTGCATGTGCTGGTGCATCCCGCCGCGCTCCAGGGCGGTCACGCCGGTGCGGCACTGCTCAAGGATCTTGTAATCTGCCAGGATCTTGAGGAACGCGTCCACCTTTTCGGGGCGGCCGGTCAGTTCCAACACCATGCTGTCGGGCGAAAAATCAATGATCTTTGCCTTGTAGATGCTGGCGATCTCCCGCAGCTCACTGCGGTTGTGGACATCGGCAGCCACCTTGAGCAGCAGCAGCTCCCGCTCCAGCGAATTCTCGTGATCCAGCACGAACACCTGCCGGGTCACTTCCAGCCGCTCGGTCTGGAGGATGAGCTGGCTCAGCGCCTTTTCATCGCTGGTGATGGTCACGGTGATGCGGCTGACCGCCGGGTCGTTGGTGGCGGACACCGTCAGGCTGTCGATGTTGAAGCCGCGGCGGCAGAACAGGTTGGACACCCGGGCCAGAACACCGCTCTGGTTGTCCACCAGCAGACTGATGACTCTGCGTTTGGATTCCATGGGTCAGTCCTCCTTATTCCATGATGATATCATTGATGTCGCCGCCGCCGGGGATCATGGGCAGGACCTTTTCGTCCTTGTCGATGATGCACTCGATCCAGGTGGGGCCCTTCTGCTTGAGGGCATCGGCAAATGCGGCCTGGAACTCGGGGAGGTTGGTGCAGCGGTAGCCCTTCAGGCCAAAGCCCTCGGCCAGCTTGACAAAGTCAGTGCGGCGGTGAGGGTCGGTCTGGGAGTAGCGCTTTTCGTAGAAAGTGGTCTGCCACTGGCGCACCATGCCCAGCACGGAGTTGTTGAAGATGACCGTGATGATGGGCAGCTCATAGCTGACAGCGGTGCAGGCCTCGTTGAGGTTCATGTGGAAGGAACCGTCGCCCGTGAACATGACCACCCGCTGCTCCCGGCCCAGCGCCATCTGCGCGCCGATGGCCGCGCCATAGCCAAAGCCCATGGTGCCCAGGCCGCCGCTGGTGATAAAGCCGCGGCTCTTGGTGTGGCGGATGTACTGGGCCGCCCACATCTGGTGCTGGCCCACGTCGGTGACATACACGGCCTCAGGGCCGCACTGGCTGCACACCTCGCCGATGACCTGATGGGGCATCAGGCGGGTGGGGTCGGACACAGGGTGGTAATCCTGCGCCTGCCACTCGTGGATCATCTTCATCCAGTCGGGGTGCTTCTTCTCCTCAATGAGGGGGAGTATCCCGCTCAGAACGTAGCAGACATCACCGGCAATGGCAAGATCCACATCCACGTTCTTGCCCAGCTCACTGGGGTCGATATCGATCTGGATGATGGTAGCGTTCTTGGCAAAGGTCTTGGGGTTCAGGGCCACGCGGTCAGAAAAGCGGGTGCCCAGTGCGATCAGCACGTCACAATCCGCAACCGCCCGGTTGGAGGTGTAGCAGCCGTGCATTCCGACCATGCCGATGTTCATCGGGTCACCGTAGGGCACAACGCCTGCGGCCATCAGAGTATAGGTGGCGGGGATCTCCGCCTTGTGGATCAGGTCACGCAGGGGCTGGCAGGAAGCCGCGCTCCGCACGCCGCCGCCAAAATAGACCAGCGGGCGCTTGGCCGCGTTGATGATATCGGCGGCCCACTTGACCTGCTGTTCGTCGTAGGTGGTCACGGTGCGGATCTGCTCCGGCTGCTTGGGAGTGAACTCACAGACAGCGGCAGTGACATCCTTGGGGATATCCACCAGCACCGGGCCCTTGCGGCCGCTCTGCGCAATACGGAACGCCGCACGCATGGTGTCGGCCAGCTCTTCTACCTTGCGCACCGTGAAGTTGTGCTTGGTGATGGGCATCGTGATGCCCTCGATGTACGCCTCCTGAAAGCTGTCCTTGCCCAGACCGGGGGTTGGCACATTGCCGGTAAAGGCGACCATGGGCACGGAGTCCATGTAGGCAGTGGCAATGCCGGTGACCAGATTGGTGGCACCCGGGCCGCTGGTGGCCAGCACCACGCCGGTGCGGCCCGTTGCGCGGGCATAGCCATCGGCCGCATGAGAAGCGCCCTGCTCGTGGGCGGTCAGCACATGGTGGATGCGGTCAGAATTCTTATACAGCTCGTCGTACAGGTTCAGCACAGCACCGCCGGGGTAGCCGAAGATGGTGTCCACGCCCTGTTCGCAGAGAACTTCAACAAAAATTTGCGAACCATTCAACTGCATGGTAAGTTGCTCCTGTTCCTTTTCCTCTTACACTCTCAACAAAATTTCCCTCAGACACGTTACTTTTCGCATCTCGCATTCCGATTTGAACGTTGGGTCAATTATACTATAAATCGGGCCTTTGTCAATCGACGATTTGTAAAGTGAATCAGCCGAAAGATGAAGATAATTGAACACACCCTTGCAGACAGCCTTCTCTGCGTGTATAATCTGGTAAAAACCTCTCCGTCAGCCTGCCCGGCTCCTCTGACCGGGGAAGCAGGTAAAAAGCGCCGGAGAGATCCTGTCAAGAGGAGAGTCTGATGATGCAACTTCGTGAATGGAACGCCCGGCTCCACGGGCTCGTTGTTTTCCGTGCCCTGCTGGGCGACCCCGTTGTGGCAAAGCTGGCGGCGCTGACCGACCGGCTGGAAGCGGCTGACGACAGCATCGCCCCCCTGTGCGATGCTGTGGCCGCCTTTGAAGCCGCCCTGTTTGCCCACACCACCAATCTGGGCGATTATCTTTCCAACGCCGTGCTGGAGACCGAGGCCGTCTGTGTGCGGCAGGCCGCTGCGGGCCAGCTCTCCCCTGTGATGGAGGCCGCCCTGAACAGTGAGCTGAACTTTTTGCAGAAACTCTGCGGCCTGACGCTGGACACGCTGCTGGAAGCTGCCGACCGGCAGAACCGGGAGCTGGCGTTCCTGCCCCGCTGGGAGGCAAGGCAGCTCGACCTGACCGCCGCCTACAACCAGCGGATGCGGGAAGCCGGGAAGAAGGGCTACGGCATGTTCGCCAAGCACCATGTGTTCACGGTGGAGAATGGCCAGCTGGTGCCCGTGAAGTACCCCGACCCCCAGAAGCTCAGCGAGCTGCCGGGCTACGAGAAGGAGCGGGAAAAGGTCATTGCCAACACCCGCGCCCTGCTGGCCGGTTCCCCCGCCAACAATGTTCTGCTCTACGGCGATGCAGGCACCGGCAAATCCAGCACGGTCAAGGCCATTGCCAATGAGTATGCCGCCGACGGCCTGCGGCTGGTGGAGGTCAAGAAGAACCAGCTCTACCAGATCCCCGACCTGATGGATCAGCTGGCAGCCAACCCCCTCAAGTTCATCCTCTTCATCGATGACCTGAGCTTCTCCTCCAACGACGACAACTTTGCCGCCCTGAAAGCCATCCTTGAGGGCAGCGTGGGCGGCCGGGCCCGGAACATTGCGGTGTACGCCACCTCCAACCGCCGCCACCTCATCAAGGAGACCCTGACCGACCGCACCGGCGACGACATCCACGAAGCCGACACCCGGCAGGAGCTGATGAGCCTTTCCGCCCGGTTCGGCCTGACTGTCACCTTCCAGCGGCCCGAAAAGGCCCGCTTTGCCGCCATTCTGGAAGAGCTGGCAAAGCAGCACCACATCCAGATGCCCATGGAAGAGCTGCTGGTCAAGGCCGAGGCTTTCGCCATCCGCGCCGGCGGCCGCAGCCCCCGCGTGGCCAAACAGTTCATCGAACAGTGCGAGAGCGGCGTGCAGAAATAATGGTTGCTTTTTCGTTTTTATGGATAAGAAAAAGCGCTGTGCAGTGAGATGACTGCACGGCGCTTTTTGCTGTTTTGAAAGAAAACTGCCGCCGCAGGCGGCAGATGAGGCGGTCAGAAAATCAAACGCGCTCGGCCACCAGCTGGAAGCCCTCTTTGGTGAGTTCCTGCCGGATCTGCTCGATCTGGGCATGGTCGCGGGTCTCCAGCACCAGCTTGAGGAAGCAGCTGGAGATGGGCATATTGGGGTCAGAGCCGTCATGCAGGACAGAGACCACATTGCTGCCGCAGCGGGAAACGATGGCGGCCACCCGCTCCAGCTGGCCGGGCTTATCCTCCAGCGCGATGGTCAGGTTGGCCTTGCGGCCGCTCATCACCAGACCACGGGTGATGACGCGGTTGAGGATGTTCACATCGATGTTGCCGCCGGAGATCAGGCAGACCACCTTTTTGCCCTCGATGGGCAGCTTGTGGAACAGCGCCGCTGCCACAGGCACCGCACCGGCCCCCTCGGCCACCAGCTTCTGGTTCTCCATCAGGGAGAGGATGGCGGCGGCGGTCTCGTCCTCGCTGACGGTCACGATGTCGTCCACATATTCCTCGCAGAGCTGATAGGTCAGCTCGCCGGGGGTCTTGACCTGAATGCCGTCCGCGAAGGTGGCCGCATTTTTCAGGGTCTGATACTTGTGCTCATGCAGGCTGCGGTACATGCTGGGGGCACCCTCGGCCTGCACGCCGTAGACCTTGACCTCGGGGCGCAGGCTCTTGATGGCAAAGGCCACGCCGGAGATCAGGCCGCCGCCGCCCACGGGCACGATGACGGCATCCAGGTCGGGCAGCTGGTCAAGGATCTCCAGACCGATGGTGCCCTGACCTGCGATGACCTGTTCGTCATCGTAGGGGTGGATGAAGGTCATGCCGGTCTCGGCCTGCAGCTCCACGGCCTTGTCGTGGGCATCATCATAGGTGCCGGGCACCAGACAGACCTCCGCGCCCAGGCTCTTGGTGTTTTCCACCTTCATAATGGGGGCACCGTCCGGCATACAGACGATGCTCCGGATGCCCCGGCGGGTGGCGGCCAGAGCCACGCCCTGTGCGTGGTTTCCGGCAGAGCAGGCGATCACGCCCTTTTCGCTCTCCTCCCTGGAGAGCTGGCTGATCTTATAATAGGCTCCCCGCACCTTGAAGCTGCCGGTCACCTGCAGGTTCTCGGTCTTGAGGTAGAGGCGGCAGTCCTTGGAGAGCTTGGGCGCTTCAATCAGGTCGGTCTTGCGGGCAACGTCCTTGAGCACAAAGGCGGCGTGGTAGATCTTATCCAGAGTCAGCATGACGATACTTCCTATCTTCTATCCTTGATTTTTGAATGTGAATATGCATTCCAGTATAAATTAGCAAAAGTATTTTGTCAAATGAACGTATTTCAACATTGTGTTTGCTGGGGTGACCGCCAATGGCTACGCCCGGGCAGGCTGCCCTGCGGCCCGATGCACGCTCCACCTGTGCCCATGCCGTGGGAGCGGTTTCCCCTGACCCAAAACGCCCCTCTCCGGTCTTACGGATGCCGGAGAGGGGCGTTCTCTGTTTAACCTTTCATCGGCACAAATCCGACCAGATCCTTCACGACCTCGCCGCCGATGATGAGCCCGGCCACCGAGGGCACAAAGGCGTTGGAACCGGGGACCGAACGCCGGATGGTGCACTTGCGCTGGGTGCCCGGGGGACAGATGCAGTGGTCCTTGCAGCTGATGGAATCATCCTCGATGGGGGTCATGGCAGGCTCCTTGGAGTAGACGACCTTCAGGTGCTTGATCCGCCGCTTGCGGCACTCGGTGCGCATCACCTTGGCCAGCGGGCAGACGGAGGTCTTGTAGATATCCGTCACCTCAAAGCGGGTGGGGTCCATCTTGTTGCCCGCGCCCATGGCGCAGATGATGGGGGTACCGGCCTCCTTGGCCTTGACCACCAGCGCGATCTTGCCGGTGACGGTGTCAATGGCATCCACCACATAGTCGTACTGGGTGAAATCGAACTGATCCTGCGTTTCCGGGGTGAAAAAGATCTTGTAGGTGGTGACCTTGATGTTGGGGTCGATCTCGTGGATACGCTGTTCGGCCACATCCACCTTGTACTGGCCCACGGTCTTGCGGGTGGCCACGATCTGGCGGTTCAGGTTGGTCAGGCAGACCTTGTCATCATCAATGAGGTCCAGCGCACCCACACCGCTGCGTGCCAGCGCTTCCACCGTGTAGCCGCCCACGCCGCCAATGCCAAACACCGCCACACGGGAATTGTGCAGCTTTTCCATTGCTTCCTTGCCCAGCAGCAGCTGGGTGCGGGAATATTGATCCTGCATAGATACTTGCTCCTCCATCTTACACTGTGCCGTTCATTTTACCGGTTCGGCACAGCTGCTTTCGTTTTGCTTTATCACTTTCCTGCGAAGCGCCTGAGCGGTTTATTCCACCGCAACGATGGTGCCGCCCCCCAGCACAACATCCCCCTGATACAGCACCACGGCCTGACCGGGCGTGGGGGCACGCTGGGGCTGGTCAAATTCCAGCCGGAACTGCCCCTCCCCTGCCGGGTAGACGGTGGCCGCCTGCTCGGTCTGGTGATAGCGGGTGCGGGCCGTGACCCGCAAGGGCGTGGTCAACTCCGGGATGGCGATCCAGTTCACCTCGTCGGCATAGACGATGCGGTCAAACAGGTTCTCCTCCGGGCCCACCGTGACGGTGTTGGCCTGCATATCCTTGGCGCAGACATACACCGGCGCACCCATGGCAAGGCCAAGGCCCTTGCGCTGGCCGATGGTATACCGCACCGCGCCATTGTGAGTGCCCACCTTTTTGCCGTTCTCGTCCAGAAAATCGCCTACCGGGTAATGCCTGCCGGTGAAGTCCTCCATGAAGCGGGCGTAATCGCCGTCCGGCACAAAGCAGATATCCTGGCTGTCGTGCTTGCGGGCGTTGATAAAATGCTGCTTTTCCGCGATCTCACGCACTTCAGCCTTGTGCAGCCCCCCCAGCGGCAGGCGCACATGGGCCAGCTGCTCCTGGGTCAGGTTATAGAGCACATAGCTCTGATCCTTACCCTCGTCCAGCCCCTTTTTCAGCAGCCAGCGGCCGGTGGCCTCGTCCTGCTCCACCCGGGCGTAATGGCCCGTGACCACATACTCCATGCCATGGCTCTCGGCCCAGCGGAGCAAGTGGTCGAACTTCATATACCGGTTGCAGTCGATGCAGGGGTTGGGCGTGCCGCCCATCTCGTATACCCGGATGAATTTTTCGATGATCTTCTCCCGGAAGTCGGCGGTGAAATCCAGCACCTCATAGGGGATATCCATCGCAAAGGCCACCTCGGCGGCATCCTCGATATCCTTTTCGGAGCAGCAGGTGTGGAAACCGGACTGCCCCAGCGTCTCGTTGCGGGTGAGCCGCATGGTGATGCCGGTGCAGTCGTACCCTGCCTGCTGCATCAGCCATGCCGCCACCGAGCTGTCCACACCGCCGCTCATGGCGATGAGTGCCCCGGGACGCTTCGTGTTCTGTGCTTCTGTCATATCGTTCCTCATTCAATAACATACTAAAACAGTAGTATAATACTACCGCAGCTTCTTTCTCTTGTCAAGACGCAGAAAATTGAGCCGCCGCTGCCAGCAGCGCGTCTTTTTCGTTGGGTGTCTGCCCGGTGATGACAGTCTCCAGCAGGGCGTTCAGCACCTGCCGCAGACCCGGGCCGGGTCTGACCCCCGCCGCCATCAGGTCACGGCCATTCACGGCCAGCTGGCTCACCCGGCAGCAGGCATTTTCTGCTGTCAGCCGCTCCGCCTCGGCCCGCAGGGCAGCAAGGGCCCCGGTCTGTTCCGGATGCCGGGCACTGCAAAGGGCGGTCAGGCGTTTTATGGTCGGCAGCTCATAGCGGCCCAAAAGACGTTTGGCCTGTACGGTCAGCGTGGTGTTGGGGGTGCCGGGAGTTTCTCCAAGGACCGTCCGCTGGGGTGGGACCCTGTTGCCGGCCCGTTTCGTGTCCGAGGAGAAAGCTCCCGGCACCCCCTCCAGCTTCCCTTTCCAACACTGTCACCTCATCCGTCAGCGCGTTGGAGCATTTCAGTTTGCGCAGAGCTTTGCGGGCACCGGCTTCACCCAGCGGGCAGAGAAGGGCCGCCAGCCGGGCGGGCACGTTCTCCGCTGTTGGTTCGATCCGGTCGATGGTACGGCAGAGTTCTGCAAACCGTTCCGGCTGTTTTTCCGGTTCCAGCTCCGGCAGGACAACGGCCAGAACGGCGGGTTCCAGATAGCTTCCGGGCCGGGGGGCCGCCAGCAGCTTGAGCAGTTCCTCCTGGATGCGCTCCGCCGAGACGCAGTCCAGATGCGGCCCCAGTGCCCGGGCAGCAGCACCGGTGGCTAGGTCGATGGCAAAGCCGAACCGGGCCGCGAACCGGTAGAGCCGCAGGATGCGCAGCGCGTCCTCCTCAAAGCGGCGTTCCGGCTCCCCCACCGCCCGCACGAGATGGGCGGCAAGGTCGTCCCGCCCGCCAAAGGGGTCGATGAGCCCTTCCTCGGCGCTGTATGCCATGGCGTTGATGGTGAAATCCCGCCGGGCAAGATCCTCCCGCACATCCGGCACAAAGCAGACGGCATCCGGGTGGCGGCCATCGGAATAGGCCCCCTCGGTGCGGAAGGTCGTTGTCTCATAGAGCCTGCCGCCCTGCTTCACCGTCACGGTGCCGTGCTGCAGGCCGGTGGGGATACACTTTTCCTCCCCGAACAGCGCCATCACCTGCTCCGGGCGGGCGCTGGTGCAGAGGTCCCAATCGTGGGGGGACTGCCCCAGCAGGCTGTCCCGGACACAGCCGCCCACGGCGTAGGCCGCAAAACCTGCCCGGTGCAGCGCGTCCAGCAGGGCGGAGGCGCCGGGTTCCAGGACGATGTTCATTCTTCGGCCTCCTCATATTGCAGGGTGATGCTCTTGCCGTCATAGCCGCACTCTGCCGCCGGGAAGAGGCTCTGCGCCTGGGCCAGCTCTTCTTCCGGGTCGGTGATCATGGGCGAATAGTGGACGAGCCAGAGCCGCTTTGCGCCCGCTTTGGCGGCGAGGGCTGCGCTCTGCCCGAAGGTGCTGTGGCCGTACTGTTTGGCCTGCGCGGCCTGCTCCGGCAGAGCATAGGTGGAGTCGCAGAGCAGAAGGTCAGCACCCGCTGCGGCCTTTTCCAATGCCGGACAGGGGGCGGTGTCGCCCGAGAAGACAAAGCTCAGCCCCTGCCGGGCCGGGCCGAGGACGGCTTCCGGCTGGATGACACGTCCACCGTCCAGCGTGATACTTTCGCCGTGCTGGAGCGTCTTCCACTGCTTTACCGGTTTCAAAATAGAAAGACATAGACAAATACAGATTAGAAGACCACATCTCGGCTGAAATCTGCTCGTTAATTGCATTCTGTAATTTTTCTGAAATCATGATCGTATTCATTTTAGGTTATTAAAATCACTACAAAAATAACAATTTTAAAAGAAAGGTTGTTCGGAGAAAGTGAAAAAAGAAGAGAAATCTTCCTTAAATCATCCGGACTACCGGACAGCCGGCCTATGACAGCATTACACCAACTCCTCTGAGATGTACCCTTTCGGCAGTTCACGGCAGTTATAGCCTGAAGCCATAATCTCGCCATAAGCACCGGCAGAACGCAGGGCTATCAGATCGCCACGCTTCACCTTATTCAGATCGACAGCCTTGCCGAATACGTCGGACGACTCACAGATGGGGCCCACCACGTCATAAGTTTCGACCACAGGATCTTCGGAAGTAAGGTTCTCCATCTTGTGATGTGCCTGATAGAGGGCGGGACGAATCAAATCGGTCATGCCCGCATCGAGGATGGCAAATTGCTTGTTGGTACCTTGCTTGACATAAAGTACTTTTGAAATCAGCGAACCGCATTGTCCCGTGATGGCACGTCCCAGCTCAAAATGCAAAGTCTGATGCGGACGAAGCTTCAGGTGCTCGTCGTATGTACGGAAATAGTCGGCAAAATCCGGAATAGGCTGACGGTTGGGGTGATCATAATCGATGCCCAGCCCACCGCCTACGTTGATATGCTCCACAAGGATGTGACGGGCTTCGAGCTTATCCTGCAGTTCGTTGACACGGTTGCATAGCGCTATGAAATCGCCCATATCGAGAATCTGAGAACCGATATGGAAATGAAGACCGATGAACTTCACATGCTTCAGCTCCAAAGCCACGTCGATCACCTTATCCATATCGTGCATGCTGATACCGAATTTGTTTTCGGCCAATCCGGTAGTGATATTGGCATGGGTATGCGCACCTACATTGGGATTGATGCGGAAAGCTACATTGGCAACTTTACCTTTGGCGGCAGCCAACTCGTTGATGACTTCCAACTCAGGCACCGACTCGACATTGAAACAGAAAATATCGTAATCGAGTCCCAGGTCGATTTCCCAATCAGCCTTACCGACTCCGGCAAAAACGATCTTCCCGGCAGGGAAACCGGCCTTGATGGCAGCGCGGATTTCGCCTCCGCTGACACAATCGGCACCCAGTCCACTTTCGCGGATGATGGTCAGTACCTTAGGATTGGCATTGGCCTTGACGGCATAGTGTACACTGAAATTGTCGTAACGTGCCACCTCACGGTTGACGCACGCCAGCGTGTCGCGAAGCACTTTCGTATCATAATAATAGAAAGGAGTCGGCAACTCGCGAAATTTATGAATGGGGAATACAGTTTTCATTTTGAAAAGTTACTAATCAGTTTTGAGTTTGATCTACCACAGAGTCACACAGAGTCTCACAGGGAAAGTTTTTTCTCTTCATCATCCTATTATATTATCAAAAGATTAAAACTCTGTGAGACTCTGTGTCACTCTGTGGTGAACCTAATTCGGTTTCTATTTGCCGTTGAACAACATGTCGCTGAGCGACTGTAAAGCCACCTTCTTGTCGCACTCACGAATCAGGAAGGAGATATTATAGTTGCTACCGCCAAACGAAATCATACGCACGGGGATGTCACGCATGGCATCGAGCGCTTTGGCTTCGAAACCTACATTCTCCCATTCCAAGTCACCCACGACACAGATGATACACATATCCTTGTCGACGGTAACGGTTCCGTACTTCTTCAGGTCATCCAGGATCTCGTTGAGATGCTTGGTGTTATCGACAGATACGGAAACTCCTACCTCAGATGTACAGATCATATCGATGGAAGTCTGGTAGCTCTCGAAGATTTCGAATACCTTGCGGAGGAAACCGTGTGCCAGCAACATGCGGCTCGATTTAATCTTAATGGCAGTAATATTACCCTTGGCAGCAACAGCCTTGATCTTGCCCTTTTCGGTATCATTGGAAATCAATGTACCTGGGGCATGCGGATCCATCGTGTTCAGCAGGCGAACCGGTATGTTGGCATACTTAGCCGGCTGGATACAAGTCGGGTGTAGAATCTTGGCACCGAAATAAGCCAACTCGGCAGCCTCTTCAAAGTGCAGCTGACGCACCGGGGCCGTTTTGTCGACAATGCGCGGGTCGTTATTGTGCATACCGTCGATATCCGTCCAGATCTGAATTTCGGAAGCGTGAATGGCAGCACCGACCAATGAAGCGGTATAGTCGCTTCCGCCACGCTGCAAGTTATCAATCTCGCCATAAGCATTGCGGCAGATGAATCCCTGAGTGATATAAATTTCAGCATCCGGATAGAGATCCAATTGTGCCTGAAGTTTATCCTTAATATAAACAGGATCGGGTTCCGCATTCTTATCAGTACGCATATATTCCAAAGCCGGAAGCAACACGGACTTCACACCGCACTCCTGCAAGTAGTAGTTGACCATAGCGGTGGAGATCAGCTCGCCCTGTGCCAGCACCACTTTCTCTTCGAACAATGTAAAGAGGTCTTTGGTGTATGAACGGATGTAGTCGAAATGAGATTTTATGACCTCCAGGCCTTTCTGTTTATACTCCTCAGTAGCGTAAAGTTCGTCAACATGCTGTTTATATTTAGCCTCCAGCTTATTGATAATCTCGTTGGCACCTTCCGGATTCTTCTTGTACAGATAGTCGGAAATCTCCACCAATGTGTTTGTTGTGCCCGACATAGCCGAGAGGACAACAATCTTTCTTTCACCATCGGTAATCAATTTGGCCACTTCCTTCATCCGCTGTGCAGAACCTACGGAAGTTCCTCCAAACTTTAAAACTTTCATTTTCGTTACTGTGTTAAAATTAGTATGTATATTAATTATTTTCTTTCTTCGCAAATTCGTCCGTCACATTGACAATGCGATGTTCGGCGCACCGGTATACCTGTCCGGGATATTCGGCTACCAACTGGAGGTTGTGAGTGGTCATCACTACCAGCGATCCGGCCTGACAGATGTTATGCAACAACTCTACAATGGCTTTTCCGGTCTCTACATCGAGGTTTCCGGTAGGTTCGTCCGCCAGGATAATCTCCGGAGAGTTGAGCATCGCACGCGCTATCACGATGCGCTGCTGCTCACCGCCCGAAAGCTCGTTTGGCAGTTTATAGCCCTTGTTCTCCATCCCGACAAGGTTGAGTACTTCGGCTATGCGTTCCTTGATTTCCTGTTTATTCTTCCATCCGGTGGCACGAAGCACAAACTCCAGATTATCGTTCACCGTACGATCGGTGAGCAGTTGGAAATCCTGAAAAACAATGCCCAGCTTGCGCCGCAACTGCGGAATGTGCTTGCGCTTGATGGATGTCATCCGATAACCGAGCACTTCGGCCTCACCGGCAGTCACATCGAGCTCGCCATAGAGGGTTTTGAGCAGGCTGGTCTTGCCGGAGCCCACTTTACCCACCAAATAAACGAACTCCCCCTTGTGCAGTTGCAAATTAACTTCGCTCAGCACACAGAGTTCCTGCTGATGTATCTCTACATCGGTATAGTGAATCAGTGTTTCGTCCATGAGTCGCTATGTCTTATCTGCAATTCGCGTGCCAGATCTTCGATGCGGTATCCTTTAGAGGTCAGCAATACAATCAGGTGGTAAATCAGGTCGGAACCTTCGTATATCAAACGGTCATCTGTACCGTTGGTAGCCTCGATCACTGTTTCCACCGCCTCTTCGCCTACTTTCTGCGCTATCTTGTTGATGCCGGACTGAAACAAGCTGGTGGTATACGACTTCTCGGGCATCTCTTCGTGACGTCTGTCGATGAAGTCCTGCAACAGTTTGAGGAACATGACCGGCTCTTCGTTCTTCTCGCCCCAGCAAGTATCGGTGCCGGTATGGCATACCGGGCCGACAGGATTTACCTGAATCAACAACGTGTCTTTGTCGCAATCTTCTTTAATAGAAACAACATTCAGGAAATTACCACTCTCTTCGCCTTTGGTCCACAAACGGTTCTTGGTACGGCTGAAAAAGGTTACTTTCCCGGTTTCAACAGTCTTCTCGTAAGCCTCTTTATTCATGAAGCCAAGCATCAGCACCTTGCGGGTGTCGTTGTCTTGTATGATGGCCGGAACGAGTCCGTTCATTTTATCAAAATCTAAATCCATGGTTCTTATTTATTATATTTTTGAGTTTTATTCACCACAAAGTAAC
>OGKM01000321.1_pt1 | contig 26813 bp, 31 predicted proteins | sample 1572501 | NCBI WGS metagenome assembly OGKM01 (sample SAMEA2582154, study PRJEB24529) | metagenome | biome: Human gut stool | place: China | collected 2011
GGTCGTACGAACGCAGGCCGGGTAAGGCGCAGCCGCACCCGGCATAAAAGCGGCTCCGTTCCCGCAGTCATCGCCCGGCGGCGCTGCGCTTGCACGGGCCTGGAGACAATCAGAGCCGGACGAGTACCAGCCAGGATAAGCGCCGCTGTCGGGTCAGAAGGAAAATATTATGGCTCGCGGCGATCGGCCAGGTCAGCGAGCGGCTGCGCATCGTCGTTTGTGGAAACCTGCGGCGGCGACTTGCGCTTCCACTTCAGCTCGCTCACCAGCACCCCCGCGAGGATCAAAACGCAGCCGAGCAGGGCCAGCAGCGGCAGACGCTCACCGGCCAGCCGGCCAAAAATACCGGCCCATACCGGTTCACCGGTATAAATAAGGGTGGCCCGCGTCGGCGAGACGCTGCGCTGCGCCCAGTTCATGGTCACCTGAATGATCGCGCTGAAAATCCCCAGCCCCAGCGCGACGCCGAGCAGGGCCGGCGTCAACGACGGCACCGATTCACCCGCCGGCTTCATGGCGGCGAAAGCCACCAGCGACGCGGTCGCCAGCTGCACCACCGTCACCCGGCGGACATCGACTTTTCCGGCCCAGGCGCTGATAAGGATAATCTCCGCCGCGATCGCCACCGCGCTTGCCAGAGTGATCATCTCCCCCACGCCAAGCGCCAGCAGATTATTTTCCGGCCCGGCCAGCAGAATTAAACCAATAAAGGCCAGCACAATCCCCACGCAGGACATCACCCCCGGCATACGTCCCAGGCACAGCCACTGCAGCAGCGGCACCAGCGGCACATACATCGCGGTGATAAAGGCAGATTTACTGCTGGAGATGGTCTGTAGTCCCCAGGTCTGCAGGCCATACCCCAGCGCAATCGCCACGCCAATCGCTACCCCGGCCTTCACCTCCAGCCACGTCAGACCGCGCAGAGTGCGCAGCGAAAGCAGGCCCACCGCCAGCGCGGCGGTCGCGAAACGCAAACCGACAAAAAACAGCGGCCCGCTGAGGCTCACCGCGTACTGTACGGCAAGGAACGTCCCTCCCCAGAACATGGTGATCATGATAAGGAGCGCTTCCTGGCGGCTAACGGAGAATTTTAACGAAGACATAAGACAGCCATGACGATTAACGGGCGACCAGTGTGCAATCCGCCCGGCGGGAGCGCAACCACCGACAGATAAAAAAACCGCCGGCAGATGCCGGCGGCGAGGGCGATGCGGTTGGGTCGGGGAGATTAACGCCGCATCAAAGAGAACAGTGCGAGTCGCGCGTTAACTTTCACGACTACCATGACTGTTTTTACCCCCTTTTTTGCCAGCCTCTGAGGCGCGCTGAGGGTCATTTTTAAAATTCCCCCCGCTATGCTGGCCACCTTTACGTCCTGCTTCTGATGCTCTTTCACGGTCTTCGGCAAAGTTGCCGGAACCGCCACGATGGTTTGCCATTACTGACCTCCATTAGGTTAGACATCATAGTGCATTACGCGGGAGCGGCGACGCCGCTGTCCTGCCGCGTATCTATAAGGTTAGTGAATGACTGCGGCTGACGGCGGCGAATGTAATATCCAGAAACAAAGCCGGGCGAAAAAAGCTTCCTCGCGCCGCCAACAGCTCCTAACCGACTCTGCTGGCGAAGAAAAAATAGTCAGCAAAAATGTATCCTGATGCTACATCCTCGCCGCAGCGGCCAAAATAGCAGGCGCAACGCTTCCTCCTTCACTTCCTTTCAGGCCGCGCGGTGCAAGGAAAAGTAAATAACGCTTTGTCATTTTGTTATAAATCAAACAAATGCCCGTTGGATTTGCACTCTCCGGCGGAGGCTTTATCTTTAAAGGTACCAGCTATTTTGCTGGCTTATAATGCAACCGAGGAGTGATGGAAATGGCTAAAATTCTGGTGCTTTATTATTCCATGTATGGACACATTGAAACCATGGCTCACGCCGTCGCCGATGGGGCGAACCGGGTGGACGGCGTTGAGGTGGTTGTGAAGCGCGTGCCGGAAACCATGCAGGCTGAAGCATTCGCCAAAGCAGGCGGGAAAACGCAAAACGCGCCCGTCGCCACGCCGCAGGAGCTGGCAGAGTATGACGCCATCATCTTTGGTACCCCGACGCGCTTCGGCAACATGTCCGGTCAGATGCGTACTTTCCTCGATCAAACCGGCGGTCTGTGGGCGTCCGGCGCTCTGTATGGCAAAATCGCCAGCGTATTTAGCTCAACCGGTACCGGCGGCGGCCAGGAACAAACCATTACCTCGACCTGGACGACGCTGGCCCACCACGGCATGATCATCGTCCCGATCGGCTATGGCGCCCAGGAGCTATTCGATATCTCCCAGGTACGCGGCGGTACCCCTTATGGCGCAACCACCATCGCCGGCGGCGACGGCTCGCGGCAGCCGAGCGAGGAAGAGTTAGCCATCGCCCGCTATCAGGGTGAACATGTCGCCAAACTGGCCGTTAAACTGCACGGCTAATCTTCTGCAGGAGGAGCACTATGCCAACTCAAGAAGCAAAAGCACATCGCGTCGGCGAATGGGCAAGTTTACGTAACACCTCACCGGAAATTGCCGAGGCGATTTTCGAAGTCGCCCACTACGATGAGAAACTGGCGGAGCAAATCTGGGAGGAAGGCAGCGACGAAGTGCTGGCGCTGGCCTTTGCCAAAACCGATAAAGACAGCCTGTTCTGGGGCGAACAGACGATTGAGCGTAAAAACGTCTAGGAGGTTGATCCCCACCTGGGCTCACCCTAACCTGCTAAAAAAACCCGGATTGCTCCGGGTTTATAAAACGAACAAGATTTTGAATTTTAAAGGATTAAAATTCAACACATCCACTTAGCATCCATCAAGCCCCGTCTAGTGCGGGGTTTTTCATGGATCGTTGACGATGCGTTAAAACGTAGACACCATTGACAAAAAAACCACGAGTAATCGTGGCTCAATTGGACTTCTACTATTCTCTATTTCCAGCCGCACGCCTGCTGTAGAGGCTTTAATGCATTGTTCAATCCAGTTAATTCAAATGTTACCGATACAGGGCTTTCGTTGTAGGGGGTTATCCTTGCAAACATCTTTTCAGATTTAGCTAGGGCCTTAACAAAATCTATATCTCTACCACTATAAAAGACCGCTTTGGTGTCGGTAGAAATCGACCAGCTTCTCTCCACCGCTTTCTGCTTATCAAGCCGGTAAAGCATACTTGTTTCCTCAAGTCCTAAGTACACATCCCAATTAATAAAAACTTCAGTTTTCTTTTCACGACAGGCCACAAAAATCGTTGGTGTGACGGTCTCGCCAAATGGGGTTCTGATTGAATCATTGCTAGGTAACATTAAAACCACGTTTTTTGAGTCATCAACCGGAGATGTTGTTATATGGGTAAGCCATTTTCCGGGGTTCGGAGTCGCTTCTACTACGGCAGGCTCATCCCCTTCTGTTGCATCCTGCGGAAAAAGCTTGTCATAACACGCTAATCGTTTGGTACCATTTAATTCTGAGCGGCACTCCAGAGCCTTTTCTTTACTGATTGCCTCGTTTTTAGCAACTTCAGCACCTGAAGGTGCATTCTTTGCTGAATTCATCGGTTTGAAAGTTGGCGAGAAAAATCTGTCATAGCAGGCCAGACGCCTCTCATCCGTTTTTTCATAAGGACATTGCTCTCTACTTTCAAATTTTTCAGCGTGCTTTGTTCGCGAAGGAGGGATTGAATTATCGTAACAAGAAAGACGCAGTGAGCTATCCTCAATCGTCCGGCACTGAAGAACCCCTTTAAAGTCCCTTGACTCCTCTTTAGCATCAGTAGCCAAAGAAACGGAAGCGGCTAAAAATGTCGCAATGAAAACAAAACCTTTCTTCATGAGGTCATCCTTTTGGTCTAGTAAGAAACACCAGTATTCCAATGACTATGTCGCCGATGACCCAAATAGTACCAATGGCCATCATTCCCAAACCCGCGCCTAAAGCGGCCCCTGCCCTTTCCGCATCCGATGCCGCATGGCTAATAACTTCGCCAGTTCCGCCTAACCCTTTAAAAAGGACGTAGATCATGAAAATGTTAAACAGAATGAAGATCCATTTTATTAGTACCCCAAAAATTGAGCGGCGCGGTTTCCTTAATTGTTTTCCGCAGGATGGACACCTCAATGCTGAATCGCTCACTTCTTTCCGGCATTCCGGGCAGCTGACCAAAGCCATAGCAATCATCCCCATAGTTACTTATTAATTGTCATTTGTTACAAAACATTTTTATTTTATCGGATAATTCTACATTGACAAGAAAGAAAACCCCGCATTTGCGGGGCTATTTTAAACAGGGAGGGTTAGTTGATCGCTACCGTAGTGTGACGCAGGAAACGCGTCAGAGGGGATGAAGCCCAGCGGTAGATTCTCACGCGGCGCGCGCTTTGTTACCAGTTTTTCAACGCTGTTGAGTGTGGTGAAAGTGATACTACATTCAAAATTCTGGCACTGATGATAATGCCGAACGGTGGTATTACTTAACGGACGACTGGTACGCGTCTTAGCAACGGCACCACAGATAGGACACTTGAACATGATGGCCTCCCGGGCGGGAGTTGAACTCACTGTTATTATGGCTGCTATGACTCCGTTTCTGCAATCCATTCAGGTATTTTCGCTTCAAGCTCCAGTTGCGTTTTAAATCCGCCGTCGTCGATCGAATGCGTGGCCTTCGCAATTATCCAGTCCTGATTATTAATATCTGCTTTAAAGCCCGACACAGTGCCATGCATTTCCGGGTACACATCCGCGCGGCCACGGGCGAGCGTCATATTAAATTCAGCAGCACCGCGTTTGAGTTGTTGCCATTTTGCAGCGGCAGCGCGTTGAGCAGCAGTTTCGCTGGCGTACGTTGTCCGTAATACAAAAACGTTACCGTCTTCGCCCGCGATATAATCCCCTTCCCGGCTGCTGCTGCGCGGCTTCTTCTCGTTTTTTTTCTTGCGGGCTTTAACGGTGACTTTTTTCTTTTTGCCAAACTCCAGATCCAGCCAGTACGCCTGCACGCCGGTGTAAGCGTCGCGGTCGGCGATGCGGAAGGAATGCCTGTCACCGCTGGAGCGGGTGATCGCAAACTCTGGTAACGCTTTGCCGTTCGCACTGACACCGCCCCCGGGGAGAATGAACAGCAGACAGCCGTTTTTGATAGTAGCAATCGCACCCAGAAGGTCGGCCATCCTCGTCAGAAATGACATATCGCTTTCCTGGGTCTGGTCAGCGTGATCAATCTCGGCGTTCATCAACTGCTCAGAAATCACCGACGTCAGTTTGTAACGCCTGGCGATGGCTGACACGATGCGCTCAACCGTCACGTCATGCCATGACACTTCGCGCTTGACGTTAAATTCGTCCCGAAAATCTGCACTGCGGGCGGTGATCTCCAGCCTGTCCGGCGGCCCCGAATGGGCGACCTCGTCAACGGTGTAAACCCCTTTGTAAACCAGCGGCTCGCCCTGCCAGCCCAGCGACACCGACAGCTCAGCACCCCGCGGCGGCAGTTCGATCAGTCCGTCGCTGTCGTCGATAACAATGGTCAGCTCGTCGGCCTCAAATCCGCGGTTGTCGGTCAGCTCTAGCGAAATAATGCGCGGATCCAGCTGCGTCAGTGCTTTGCCGCCCATCAGGATACTGAAGGCCGGTACGCGCGAAAGTTCGGACTGATAGTCCTGGAGTCGCTGCGCCCCTTCGTCCAGTAGCGCTTTTGCTTTGTCGATAGTGTCTGTCGTCAGTGCCATATGCATCCCCCCGCCGTTGATGGTTTCATGCGCGCGCGATGCTGGCGATGGCTTTTTGTTGTGACAGACCGGTCACAACCCTGAAGGCACGACAGCGGCGCGCCATCCCGGCGATGATGACCGCGAACTCACTCAACATGATGGCGGTAGAGTATGACCGACAACTTTTTTCACGGAGCGCGCGTCAAGGAAAATACCGACCTCCAGACCGCGATCAATGACATTGATTCAACAGTCATTGGTCTGGTCGCGGTAGCCGAAGACGCCGACCCTCTCACTTTTCCACTTAACACCCCGGTGCTGGTGACGCGTGTTATCAGTGTGCTCGGCAAAGCAGGTAAAACAGGTTCGCTCTACAAATCGCTGAAAGCTATTTCCGACCAGGTCAGCACCCTCGTGATTGTCGTGCGCGTTGCTGAGGCTAAGGTCGGGGAAGATGAGCCGACACAGTCGCAGCTGATTATCGGTGGCACGAAGGCTGATGGCAGCTACACCGGGATGTTTGCCTTCCTGACGGCGGAGCAGAAAACCGGCTATCGCCCGCGCATTCTCGGCATTCCGGAGTACGACACCGCCGAAGTGACCGCGCAGCTGCGGGTTATCGCGAAGCAGCTGCGGGCGTTCTCATACAGCTATTGCGACGGCTGCGACACTATTGCGGAAGCGAAGACTTACCGTGAGACGTTTGCGGAGCGGGAGGGAATGCTGATCTGGCCGAACTTCATCGCCTATAACCCGCTAACCGGTGTGAATGAAGAATTCCCGGCGGTGGCTTATGCGCTGGGTCTGCGGGCGCTTATCGATAACGAGCAGGGCTGGCATAAATCACTGTCTAACGTGCCGGTGAAAAATGTGCTGGGGATTGCGAAGGATGTGTTCTGGGCGTTGCAGGCGGAAGATTCCGACGCAAACGAGCTGAACGCCAACGAGATCACCACGCTCATTAAGCGCGATGGCTTCCGATTCTGGGGCAACCGCACCACCGACACCGAAGAATTCATTTTCGAGGTGTACACGCGAACCGCGCAGATTCTGGCAGACAGTATCGCAGAAGCGCAGTTCACCACCGTGGATACCCCGCTGACACCCGCGAACGTGAAAGACGTGGTGAGCGGGATTAACGCCAAGCTTCAGGCGCTGGTCACGGCAGGCAAGCTGATTGGCGCGGCCTGCTGGTATGACGTTGTTGATAACCCGGTAACAGGCATTCGCCAGGGTAAAGCTATCGTTCGCTACAATTACAGCCCGGTGCCACCGCTGGAAGATCTGACGATGATCCAGACATTCACCGATCAGTATTACGAATCCGCGTTTGCATCGCTGGGAGGTGAATAGTGGCTATTCCTAAAAAACTTCGGCTGTTCACCGTTTTTGTGGACGGCGTGAACCATATCGGCAAAGTCCCCAGCGTGACGCTGCCGAAAGTGACCCGCAAGACCGAAGATTACCAGGGCGGCGGCATGCTGGGCTCGGTTGCTGTTGATCTCGGTCTGGATTCCGGGGCGCTGGATGCGTCGATGATTGTCGGCGGCGTGGTCGAAGAGCTGATCCTGAAGTACGGCGGCGATATCGACGAAATGCGCCTGCGCTTTGTGGGTGAGTTTTACAGCGGCGGCACCAGCTCGTTACTGGAAGTTGAGATGCGCGGGCGTATCACCGAAATCGATCCGGGTGATGCGAAACAGGGTGATGATACCAACCACACCTACGCCATCAAAAACACCTACTACAAGCTGTCAGTGGACGATAAGCCGCTGCTGGAAATCGACCTGTTGAACTTTATCTACAAGCGCAACGGGGAGAATCTCTACCCGGATCGCATTATGTCGGCGCTGGGTCTCGGCAGCTGATAACCCTTTTACTCACCTTTAAGGCGGTCTACTGGCCGCCCGGAGAAAATACTATGTCCGTTATTCTCAGTAAGCCGGTTAAGCGCGGCGATCAGGAAATTATCACCATCACTATCGCCGACACCATCAAACAGGCGGGGTCGCTGCGTGGTCTGCGTCTGGTTGACGTGCTGAACTTCGATTTTGATGCGGTCTCCACCCTGCTGACGCGCACCACCAGTCCGCAGCTGACCAGCACCGAAATTGCCGCGCTGGCAACCGGTGATTTCACCGCCCTGTGCGAAGAGATCACGCCTTTTTTGACGAAACCGGCGCCGTCCGTACCGAACGGGGCGGAGACGGGGAGCGAATAAGGGAGGCGGTATTTTCTGACGTCGACGATCTGATCGCCGACATTGCAGTTATTTTTCACTGGCCGCCCTCCGAGATGTACGGCATGGAGCTGCGCGAGCTGATGGCCTGGCGCGAGAAGGCGGCCATCAGAAGCGGTAACCATGAACAGGAGGATGACGACGATGGATCTTAGTATTCGCGTTGCGTTCAGTGCCATTGATAAGCTCACCCGCCCGGTCAGCGCCGCCAGCAAAGCGATTGGCGGCCTTTCTGACTCCCTCAAAAAAACACAGTCTTCCATTAAAGACCTGGAGAAAGGTGCGGCGTCTTTCGACAAGCTGCGCTCGCAAGCTAACGACACAGCTCTGAAGATCCGGAGCACTCAGCGCGCCTTTGACGGTCTCAACCAGAAGCAGCGCGAAGGCGGGCAGCTTACCGAGGCACAGGCGGCACGTCTTGAAACGCTGCGCAACAAGCTCTCACGCCTGACGGATACCTACAACAAGCAGACTACCCAATTACGCTCTGCCGGGCAGGCGGTGCGCCAGCACGGCGTTAACCTCACCGCCGGTAGCGGTGCGGTGCAATCTGCCATCCGGCGAACTGAGCAATACAGCCAGGCGCTTGAGCGTGAACGACAGCGCCTGGCTGCGGTAACGCGCGCGCAGGCAAGCTACGAGAAGGCAAAAGAAACCGGCGCGAAACTGCGCGGCGGCGGCACGATGGCAGTAGCTGGCGCGGCAGTGGCTGGATACGCAAGCGGTAGATTTCTGTCGCCTGCCATCGGCTTCGATACCGACATGTCGCGGGTAATGGCGCTGACCCGCATGGACAAAGGCGATAGCCGGTTTACAGTTCTGCGAGAACAGGCCAAAAAATTAGGTGCCGAAACGGCATTTTCAAGCAGTGATGCGGCGCAGGGGCAAGCATTCCTCGCGATGGCCGGCTTTACGCCTGAGGCCATTCAGGCCGCGTTACCCGGCGTTCTGGATACAGCTATTGCCGGCGGCGCGCTGAGCGGGGATATCTCTCTTGGCGAGACTGCCGACATTGGCGCCAGTGTGCTCAAGCAGTTTGGCTTGCAGGCAACGGATATGGGGCGTGTTGGTGACGTACTGGCCGGCACATTTACCCGTTCCAGCACAAACTTGCGCGCACTCGGCGACACAATGAAGTATACCGGGCCAGTTGCTGCCGCTCTGGGTATCAGTCTGGAAGAAGCGGCGGCGATGGCTGGTGTTCTCGCTAATAACGGGTTGCGTGGCAGCGATGCGGGGACAGCTATGCGCGCCTCTCTTACCCGACTGTCGGCACCAACCGGGGCCGCTGCGAAAGCCCTCAAGGAGCTTGGGGTAAGCGTCGCGGACAGCCGCGGTAAGCTGCGGCCTGTCGAGCAAATCCTCGGCGACCTGTATAAAGCCACGAAAAAATACGGTGACACCGATCAAATTAGCTTCTTCAAGGATATCGCTGGCGAAGAGGCAATGGTCGGGTTACAGACGCTCGTCAAATCCGTAGGAAGTGGTGATCTCCAGAGGCTTATTGCTGAGCTGAAAAAAGCACAGGGAGAGTCCGCGTCCACAGCTAAAAAAATGTCAGATAACCTCGGGGGCGACATTTCTAACCTCAGCAGCGCCTGGGAAGGCCTGCAAATCCAGATATCTGATACCGTCAACGGCCCGCTGCGTAGTCTGGTGCAATGGCTTGATGAAACTATTTCGCGCGTAACAGTCTGGGTTAAGGCAAATCCCCGTCTTGCGCAAACTCTCCTCCTCGTTGTTGGCGGTGCGCTGGCGCTGACTGTCGCTATTGGCGCCCTCTCGCTTGCCGTCGGCATTCTGATTGGCCCACTGGCCAAACTACAGCTCGGCTTCACAGTGTTAACCGGTGGCCGGGGTATTCTCGGCACCATTGCCGCATTCCGCACGCTGGGTACTGCCGCTGGCCCGGTGATGGCAAGTATGCGCGGCTGGCCTCTCATCATATCTGGTATCGCTTCCGGTTTTTCGAGGGTCTCAGCCATCATGCCCGCGATTCGGGCTGGGTTAATGGGTGCGTTTCTGGCTCCAGGTGCGGCGCTAGCGTCTTTTGGTAAAAGTCTTGGCATGCTGATGCTCAGGCTGACCGGCCTCCCTGCTATCTGGGGAATGATCACCGGCGCGGTATCTGTTCTGGGTGGAGCACTGTCCTTCCTGCTTAGTCCGATCGGGCTGATTGCTGCGGCGTTCGTCGCGGCGGGGCTGCTGATCTGGCGCTATTGGGAGCCTGTCAAGGCATTTTTCTCCGGGTTCTTTTCTGGCGTATGGCAGGCGTTGACACCTCTCAGGAGCGCCTTTTCTGCGTTAGCGCCGGTCTTCTCCGCGCTGGGTAGTGGTATTAAGGCTGTCTGGGAGTGGTTCAAAAACCTGTTAACCCCGATGCAGACCAGCAAAGAGACGCTGGATAAGTGCGCCTCTGCCGGGGAGACATTCGGCCGGGTAATGGGGACGGCGCTTAGTGTTCTGCTGTGGCCGCTTCAGCAACTCATGAACGGCGTAGACTGGCTACTTAAGAAGCTGGATCTCATCCCTGACGGGATCGACAAAGCCAGGCAGCAGGCTGATAAGGCACAGCGGGATCTTGAAGCCTCTGCGGCAGCACTGGCCGGACATCAACTCCCGTTAGGAAAAGCGGAAGTGTACAAGCCTGCCGGCGATAAGCCTCCGGTCATCACAGGTGATAACGGCACGCTGCGACGCCTGAACAGCATCGCTGATAACACGAAGGCGACAGCCAACAATACGAAGAAAATCGGCCCCGGCGACATTGTCTTTAAAAACCTGCCGCGCGCACTGGCGCTGCGTGGCGCTTATCAGGAGGCGCGGGTTATTCCCCAGCCTGTGCCGCGCGTGTCTGCGGCTGCGGCCGGCGGCGTTCTGTCAGTACCGACGGCGACGCAAGGGGCGACTTCTGCGCCGGTCGCCGCGGCTTCGGGGGCGGCGCCGTTCTTCCAGTTGGTCTTTAACGACGTCGGCAAACGCTCGGATCAGGAGCTTGAAAAGATGGTTCGCAACGCCGTGCGCGATGCAATGGCCAGCACCCGCAAAACTGACCGTGGTTCATTCCGCGATCGGGAGTAAGGAGGTTTTTTATGATGATGGTATTCGGGATGTTTGTTTTTACGCTGCGCACTGTCCCGTATCAGCAGCTGCGCCACTCGCAGGAGTGGCGTCACGTTAAAAATGACCGGGTTAATCAGTCGGCGAGCTGGCAGTACATCGGGCCCGGTGACGACACGATCACTCTTGATGGTGTGCTCTACCCCGAAATCACCGGCGGGCGGTGGTCGCTGTCGGCGCTGGAGACCATCGGCTTTGCCGGTCGCCCCTGGCCGCTGATTGAAGGTGACGGGCAGATCTACGGGATGTACGTCATGACGCGCCTGGAGCGGGGAAAAACGGAGTTTGATCGCTATGGCAACCCCAAAAAGATTGAGTTCACGATTAGCCTCAGTCGGGCTGATGCGGATTTTCGCGAGAAGCTACAGATGTCGTCGGTAAGCGATGTTCTGGATGATCTGAAGACCAACGCGACCAAAGCCGTTAACTCGGTTTCAGACTCCCTCAGCAGCCTGTTTTAACCCACAAAAAATCCCCTCACCTGAGGGGCTTTCACTACCGGCAGATATCGCTATTGCTGACCATGCTGGTACCGCACCGCCACTTCTGACAACCTGCAGTACTGTTATTTCTGACGGTACTCGATACTACGCCACCCGCGCCCAGCACATCAGCAGAGTGTGGGCTTCGACGACGCTGAACGATTTACCCTCGCCGAGGTTTGCCGTTTTACCACTGGTCGAGTGTTTGTGCGCCGGTACCGTGACTTCGTGGTCGTGCTCTCCGGCGTCATCGGTCACACCCAGCTCTTTTGGGTTAAAGAGCTGACGCACATCGCCGCCAATCTCCCAGGGATTATCTTTACCGGCCACCCCACCATGATTGTGAACACCGCCGCGCGTGGTGGTCAGCTTCTGTTCCACCTGTTCGCTGGTTTCGCCGGTCACGTCAATCTGTACAGCGGGAAGGTTAGCCTTCTGGAGCGTGACGGTATCGCTGCCGCCGATCGTGCCTACGTTTGAGCCGTCCGCTTTTGCCACGCGGATCGTTTTATTCTCGCCGGTGTACACCCATTCCGACCACGGATAGCGCTCGTTTGGGTTGACGTTCTGTGCGTAAAACTTCACGGTACCGACGGGATTATCCTCTTCCCAGAAGTCACGCTTTGCCGCTGCGATGGCCGCTGTGATGGCCTGCTGGATGCTGGTATCCAGTGAGCCAGCCACCTCATCGGCGTAGTCTTTCGCTTCATCCCTGGCGCGGGCAACCTCCTGCGCTGAGGCCATGATAACGGTCGGGTCAGCAGACAGTTTTACATCGACCGTATTTGTCACTGCAACCCAAAGATTAATCGCCTGTAATCTCCCCGCTCCACTTTCCAGTAGCGGCTTATACGATGGTGGTAGACTGGCAACCGCCAGGCAAATACCCTCATCATCATAGAGTGCGGCCTCGCGTAACCAGAACCCCCCGGTTTGCGGTTGCATCACCATTTCTGCTCGTATCACGTTTGCAGCCTGGTCGGCAATAACAACCCGGTTAAGTGGTGCCCGATAAACTTCATTAATCAGCCCCGTCTGTTCTGGGTCTGGTGAAACCAGTATATCCCCATCGCCTACCGCCATAGACGTGAACCCCACAGGCTGACCCGTCAGCGCAGCATTTGCCAGGGCGTTTTCACCTGCGGCGGTGAGAATCGCATAGTATTTTCTTGCTTCCACTATCAGTCCTCACTCTGTTATCAGTTTTGTTGCTGAAACCCTGGTTCTGTCGTGACGTGGCGTGCCCGTTCCTGAATGCCCGCAGTCAATAATGTGGGTACAGCGAAAACCATAGTAAACGGGATCAATTGCTTTACAGTTCACCGCAACAAGCGTGGCCTTTGCCGGTGTATTGAAAGTGTCGCCAGATACGTAACCGCTATAATCTCCTACAGATATCCCGTTATAAACCCACACCACCGTTGACACACCGGGGTCGCTGACGATTGGACTTTGATGTGATTCAATGCCCGCTGTTTTGCTGTTTTTCTTGCGAACCTGTAACGCATTGCCGCGCGTATAGGGATCGTAATACGTGGCTTCCGCGCCATATGCCGGAGTCAGCCCGGAACCGAGATTCAGGGTTGCAACAGGTGAATAACCCGTCTCAGTGCAGTTCTCATGACTTGACCAGCCGTCATCAAGACAGTCGGTAGCCCAGCAAGTGTAATGCGTGAATACCGAGAAGTTATGCATGTTGAATCCGTCATACGTCCCGACAAAATTCCTCGACCCGGAGCCAGCCGCTTTGCAGTTGTAAGCTGTCGTCCAGTTACCGATATCGAAACAGTTTTCAGCCGCCCCCAGCACGGTAATATCACTGATTACCGATTGCCTGAAGCCCCATGTTCCCAGCCGTGCATATCGCAAGTGAAGTCCCGTCACAATTGCGCGTCCCTTTGCTGAGAACTGCGTTTCACTGCCCCGGAATATGCCCTGTAGAGTGGGTGCCGCATACACATCCAGCCCTGACGTCAGCGGGTCGCCACCATCAGGAAAAGTGAAATACACCACCCCCTCAGACTCCACCCATACACATCGGGGTTGTGTGCTGCCGTCAATTTCAGTGAGTGCGTCCGATTTTGACCACGCCACCGGCGTATCACGATTGATTGCATCCCTTACCGTATCGGCCAGCCATATTTTTGTGCACTCCATCCGCTGCGCTCTTCCCCGCATAACCGGATGATAGTATTCAGCCGTTTCGCGGGTATCCTCATCTGGCAGGTTATCAATCCACAACCACGACGGGTGCGTACCGCTGGCGAATCCGGTCAGTGGCGCGGAATAAATCTGGTTGTAGCCGCTGACCTTACTGATGCCTGTCAGTTTCACGCCGCCGCGTATGGTCGGGTATTTAAAGGCCGCAGTCGTCACCCCGATAATCGCCACATTTCTGACTGCCGAAAAATCCGCCTGAAAATCTGCCAGTGAATAATCACCGGCAGCGACATAAACGGAACCCACGCCATTAATTTTTGCTATCGCAGCGGCCAGTGTCTTCATGGGAGAAGATGCAGAAACGCCAGTATTAGCGTCGGAACCGCCCGGAGATATAAACACCTCTGACAGTGCGGAGGATGCCTGACCGGATTGCGCTTCTGCGCACCAGGTGCAGTCAGCCCCGTTCCGCAGCACGAAGTTCGTCAGATACATCTGCGGGCACGGCGCACCGGTGACCCCTTCTGCACGAATGTTAAAGACCAGCGCCACAGCCTCCGCGGGTACGGGGATATTTTCCGCAATAACCAGTCTGGTTCGGGACGTAATATCCTCTCTCGGAACATAGCGCGTGTAATACTGAGGCCCGGTAGCAAATGCCGCATCATCATTTCCTGAAACCCCTGTCCATGCGGTATTTATCAGTTTCCCGCTGGCATCTTTCGCCCAGATGCGAACGCGCAGATTATTCTGACCGCTACTGTTCACGCCCTGGTCGCCTGTTTTTTCGATAATATCCACCGCAGCGGAGAACCGGCCTGACGGGAAACGGGATACAGACACTTCAAAACCGGGTAACAGACTTGGCCCCACTGCTGAAACAGTACCGGCGGGAGGTTGTTCAAGCGTCATATAACCGCGTTTCAGCACCGCTTTTGCTGAATTATCCCACCCCGGCACGGCCTGTCCGGCAGCGGTATTTTTCAGCTGGCTGTCGGTAAACAGATTCGGCAGGTCATTCCAGAACGATTTTCCTTTAGTAATATCCGCTGCCATTTGCTCAGTGATCCAGTTAAGCCCGTCACCACCTGAGTAAGTTGCTCTGCGCGGGAGCTTACCCGGACTAAAAATCGCGGTAGGCGCAGCACAAATAACGATATTCGATAAATGCATTTCAGGGCAGGCGATGCCGTTTACCCCTTCAACACGAATATTAAGACCTATATATTTAATATCAGCCGACAGAGCCAAAGAACGAGCGACGTTAATACGCTTTCTTGTCGTGATATCACTGCGGGTAACATTTCTTGTGTAATACTGATTTGCTGTCGCAGACCAGTTATTATCATCATTCCCTTTCGCATTCTGCCATGCTGAATCAATCAGCCTTCCACTTTCATCATATCCGGCAAGGCGAATGCGCAGGTTATTATTTCCGCCCGCATCAATACCCTGATCGCCTTTCTTCTGATAAATATCGACAGAAACAGAAATATGGCGATCGGTTAAATCTGATACGTCATACAGCGGAGACATAATCCCCAGCGCGTCCACGCTCCCGGGTGTTTTTAGTGTTTTTACGCCATCAATGGTTGCAACAACCGCGCCGCCTGACCATCCCTCCGGCACCTTACCGTCAGTATATTTTTCAAAGACCGGCTCATTACAAATATTCTTTGCACCAAATGACTGCATCCACTGGTCAAATGTCTCTGCCAGAGTCTTTGGCGTATGGAAAGACAGGTGATCCAGTCCGGCAATCGCTTCCTCTGTTTTTGGTGCGCTGGCTGGCCGGCGGCGATAGACAGGATTCACACCATCACATAGCATTAAATCCCGGAAATGCACACTTCTCACTGTATCCGCGACTGACGACTGAACCCCCAGAAACAAAGAAACATGTGTACACTCCGGGGCTTTTGCAATGCCTGGCAACGGAACAATAACAGGATCCGTCACCTCAAGTTTAGTGGCAACGGTAACAATGGCGCGATGAGAAAGGATTTCATTACCTCCCTCATCCCACTGAACCAAAATGACTCTGACAGGTGCTGTCCCTTCCGTTCCGTCTGCATGCAATACTGTTAAAGACGACGAGATGTATTCTGACGGAAAATTACTCGCCTCAAAATCGCCCATCCAAATCTGATGTTCTGCTGCTGACCCTGCCACTGTGCTGACTGCAAAGCAGGGGGTACCATTCCATTCAGTCATTACCGGGATAACATTGGAGGGTTTCAGGTATGGCAGAGAACGAATATCGCTGACATCATTATCAAACAGATTCGGCTGACTGCCTGACAGCCCGACAGATGTGTGATAAAGAGACAGCATTTTACCGCTCGCCTCTTTTGCCACAGCATACGCCCTGCCGTCATCGTTATAATAATAAATAAAGGCGTTATAGCTGCTTTCACCCTGATAAACCCGGAAATACTGCCCCGGCTGCGTTCTGGAAATCCCGTCTGCAATATCCGATGCAATCATAATTTCCGAATACACCGCCGCGCGAATTTCCATCAGGTTTTCATACAGGAATAGCGTCCTGTTTGCCAGTTGGCCAGGCTGAATATTCGCCGTGCCATCTTTTCCACCGCTGACCCTGTCGCCACGTTTAATCTGATAAATGCCATCTTCCCAGCGGGGAGTTTCTTTAATATTCATATCAAATTCCGGTATAAGAAGTGTTTTCGTCAAAACTCGCCACGCCGTCGTAATAAAGACCAGCATCCGGCTCATATCCTGGCGGATAAATGCTAATGATTTCCCCGTCAAAAACGGCCACCCCTGCTGATGTGTAGCCGCGTGAACTTGCCGCAAGAGTCAACTGTGATATATGACGACTCACCGGCTTTGCATCGCCTATAATCCGCTCCAGCTCGTAAATCATTGACTCAGTGATGCCGATATCATTGAGGTCGATTTCGAGTCGGAATGTCCCGGCAGGGTCGGCGACTTCCCACCACTCCTCAATGGTCATTGAGTAGCCCAGCCCCTCGATCACCCGCTTAACCGCCGCCACGGTCCCCTTGCGTTGATGTATCCAGAACGCATCGCTGACAGCCTGCCGCTTTGCGGTTTCCGTCCAGGTTTCTTCCCATCGGTCCACAGAAAACGCCCAGGCCAGATAAGGCAGGAACTTTGCCGGGCATTTCCACGGGTTCCACAGGTCACGCAGCGGCACGTTTAAATCACTGATTCCAGAACATGCCTGCGCCAGCCTGCGCTCCAGCGCGGACGATCCCGGCGGTAACAGGCTATTCATCAGAGCCACCAATTTCTGCTTTAAAGTCGGTGCAGAAGGAAGCCTGCGTTTTATCTAACACCACGTCAGCCATGGGCTTCATCAGCTCGACGCGTTGCACGCCCTGCACATGCAATGCGGCATAAATCGCGGACAGCCTGACGTCACGTCCCAGGCGGCGCTGCTCGTTGATGTATGCCGCGCCCTGCGCTTTCGCCGCCGCCAGAATCGGCTCCTTCGCCGGGCCGGGATAAACATACAAAACCGCATCAATTTCATAGCGGATAATCTCCGCAGATCGCACACTCACCCGGTCCGCCACAGGGCGCACGGCTTCATCATTCAGGGCAGCCCCGACCACCTGCAGCAAATCATCCGGCGCGGTGCCATCACCGTCGCGGGCCAGAACCGTCACCACCACTTCCGCCGGTGCCGGACTGAACGCCGAGGCATCGGCCACCCGGCCATCCGAGCTAAGGGCGTGATACTCATACGCACCGATGGGACCGGCAACGCTCATCCCCTCAAAGGCCGCCGGGATGCGCTGGCGATAATCCGCGTCCGATTCCATTTCCGCCTCAGTCGGTGGCGTGGTGGTATCGTCCGCCGCTGCACGTTGTTATTCGCGCCTAAATTATCCAGGTCATCACTGCCGGAATAGGCCACCATGACAGCCCGGGCCGCCTCGTTAATCCGCTGGCGCAGCAGCAGCTCCCGGTACACGTTTTCCTGCAGCGTTTTTACGATCGGCTCTGACTCAAGCGTTAAGGTACGGGCCACGGCTTCCTGCTCTTCTGCCGGGTAGAGCGCGACAAACTCCGCCTTGCGCTCAGACAGCAGGGTTTCAAAATCCGGCTCATCCACGATCTGCGGCGGCGGCAGTTGGGAAAGGTCAATAACGGCCATTGGCTGCTCCTGTCGATACGGAAAGGGATACCGGCACGCCGTCATTGCGCTGACCTGCCAGCTCAATCACCATTGCGCCATCCATGCTGCTGCTGTTAATCGTGATGGTGTCGAGCTGCAGCCGTGGCTCCCAGCGCTGCAACGCGACGTACACTGCCGCCATGATCTGCAGGCGCAGCGCCGGGTTTTGTGGCTGGTCAATCAGCGCGGACAGCAGGGAACCGTATTCCCGGCGAGCAAGGCGGCTGCCCTGCGGCGTCAGCAAAATATCCCGCACGGACTGGCGCAGGTGGTCGGTTTCCGTAATGGCCTTGCCGGTCTCGCGATTCATCCCGATATAGAGCGTCAAATTGGACCTCCCGTCGTTCCGCCGCTGTCGCCAGGGTGTTTATGCTTATCGGCCACAATGCCGTTTGACGTCATCGCTCCGCCGCCGTGAGTCACATCGCCATTCAGGATCACATTGCTGTTAATACGGGTCGTGTCAGCCTCGATCACAAACTCCCCTGTTTTGCAGGAAACCAGCTGTGACGACTCAATCAGCACGGCTTTAACACCCCGGATAATCCAGCGCCCGGTGGCAGGGTCGTATTCGAACCAGCCACCATCCTCGTATTCGGTCACGTCCGCGCTTTCAGAATCTGACGGCGGCGGGCAGGCGTTGGAGTAAATAGCCGGAAGCGCAAAAGCCGTCTCCAGATTGCCACCCAGGCTGAACAGCACCACCTGCTCCCCCGGCGACGGACACCACCAGGTGCGGGCTTTACCGGCGCGGTAGGTCAGCCAGTTAATCCAGTTGGTTTCGAGGTCGCCTGTTTTCACCCGGCACAGCCAGCCGTCCCGGTCCACTTCGGTCACAATGCCAGTGCGGATCAGATTGGTGATGAGGCGCATGATTTCGGTTAATTGCGGATTCATGCAAAGAGAATGCATCACCCAAAAAAAACTCAAAACTTGTCGCCTTTGTATGGTGTGCCACACAATGAAGCAGTATTATTCTCAACTAAGGTTTCATCGAGAATCTCTTTCACTTTCGGATTAATTTAGCGATGATTTTATATAAATATGTAGATTCAAAAACAGCCGACATAATCATTAAAGATTCAACTTTAAAATTCTCAAAAGCGACATCTTTAAACGACCCTTTTGAACTAACAAGCTTGCATTACGGTACTAACCATCAAGATGAGGAACAAGAAATACGTTTTATTTCTGCATGTATGTCATATGGGATTCTATCTTTAACTCGTAACCCCTTAAACCCGCTCATGTGGGCACACTATGGTAGAGGTAAAAAAATAAATGGGGGATATGGAATAACGCTGGATAGAGAAAATGGCTCTCATGCAGGAGTAGTATTAGGGATTGACGTTGATGAAGCAGGGTTAAACAATCACGGTTCCAACATCATTCCGGCAAAGTTCGGTAGTGTTATATATACGTCAACCAAACCTAAATCTCCCTTTGTGGACTCTACAAATCGCCACTTTTTTGAAGGGATACAGCATAATTTCAACCCTGAAATATTAGAGGCTCTCCAAAGAACATTCCTTTACAAACCATCCTACTGGTCTTATGAAGAAGAAGTAAGAGTTATAAGAAACGTTATCCGGAGAAATAATGAAATCCAGAAAATAAACACATCATCCATTAAGGAATATTACATCGGATTTAGAAACTCCTTTAATAAAAAATATCTAACCCAAACAAAAAGAAAAATAAAAAAAGCCCTCCCTAACTGCGAAATATATGTATGTTGCTATGATAAATCCGAGTGGACTTTCAATAAAATACCAATCGATGAGGCAATAATTCGTTGTATTGGTTAATCACTCAGACAGCCAGCGCAAAAAGGTATCGCGCGTAATGTCCTCCACTTCGTCATTGATGCCGAGTAACCGACGCTGCGAATACTGCACCTCCGGCCCTCTGCGGCTGACACGGTCACGCAGACCGTAATGATGAACGCGGGCAATACGTTGCACCCTGCCCTCAAACTCGACACTGGCAGAGTCTGGGCTGGCGACGGCTTTCAGGTATTTTGTGGTGCGGAGTTTTGCAAACATCTGCCGACGGATGCGGCCCTGTTTCGTTCTGGCCGTCACGCGACGCGGCTCGTAAGCCGTCCCGTCGGGGTTGCGCTGCATCCTGATATTTTTCTGCTGGCTGCGGCGCAGCTGCTGTGCCAGATCCCGCATCATGCGCTTACGTGCGGCAGGCTCCAGACTCGCCAAGAGCGCATCTAACCAGGCGTCAACTTCCTGCAGCTCAGCCACGGCTCACCGCCCACATTTCGTCCGGTTCGTCCGGTTCCGGCACCGCTTCGACGCTGGACACGTCACCGTCAGCGCTGACTATCACACGCTCTGTCAGTTGCAGGTTCAGGCTGATATCACAGATATCATTGCGCAAAATATCGACTTCAAAGGAAAGCAACTTTTCCCGCAGTTCCGGGTTATGAATGGCATCCGGCTGATTCTCCATGAGCCAGGCCACCACCGGCGCCATCAATACCCCCTGATCGCCGCTGAAATCCACAATCACCACATTCAGGGTATAGCGATACTCCCAGGACAACGACGCTGCGCCGGTCGCCACCACCGATCCGTTATCAACGAACAAATGCAGCTTATCCGGGTTATCGCGAACATATGGCACCGCGCTATTCAGGGCGCGGCGTAAGGATTGAGGCTTGTTCACTGTTTCGCTCCTGACAGGAAATTATCGTGTCCACTTTATCGGCGCAGACCGCCCAGGCCGCCTCCGCTTCATCCAGCGCGGTCAGCAGATCACCGTTAGTGCGTGCCGCCGACTTTTCCAGGCGGCACTGCGTCACTCTGGGACAACCATTCACGGTAAGCAGCGCCTCCGGCGAGGGCTGGACGTTCGCGCATCCTGATAACGTCAGCAGGCAGAAGAGTGTCAACCCAGCGGCGTAAATCCTCATTTTCACGTTTTAACTCCTCAATTCTGCGCTGACGGCTTCGCAGCAGTGCGTTTGTACTTTCTGCCGCCGCGTAAAGCCTTACCTGTTCCCGGTTATTGGTTTCGGACAAGATGGACAAGGCGATCAGCTGGCTGTTAGTTTTTGCCAGTTTTTCGCCTGTCGTTTTCAGAACCCGCCCTTGCAGCTCGATGGTCTGGCTGGCCTCCTTCATCCGCCATGACTGCCAGCCCAACGTAGCCAGTACCAGCGCCAGAATTATCACCAGTGTCCGCGTCATATGGTTACGCTCCTTTTAAGCACCAGGACAGCTCCCGCGCGCGGCGGTTGTCCAGCCCCGGATTAAATACGCCTTTGACATATACCCAGCGCGGCAGCTGATAGCAGGCATCGCGCCAGCGCTTCTGATTGATAAGCTTCACCATGGTTGAGCCGCAGGCGTTGCCCGTGCCGACGTTGAACGCCAGCGACACCAGGGCGTCATAAACATACTGCGGCACGTTCACCAGGACACACCGCGCCAGGGCGGTTTCAACTCGTAATACATTGGTGATAAAGTTCCCCGCCGCCTGTCGCTCTGTGATGGTTTTCCCCGGCACCACGCCCGACGTGTTACCGATGCCATCGGTCCACACGCCAGCGTCGCACTGGTACGGCTGCAGGCGGCATCCCTCGTAATCGGCTATCAGTTTTAGCCCCTCAACGGAGGTGTGGAGCTGCTGGAAACCGGGCAGCGTGGCGGCGATAGCCAGCACCGCCCCGACAAGGCAGCGCTTAACGATTGAAGGATTCATATTCCCCCTGGGTTATCTTCCCGCCGCGTAGCAGCTGATAGGTTTTGTGTTTGTAGTACCAGTTGATCGCCAGCATCAGCAGACCAATCAGCACACCGCCCACCGTAGAGGCGTCTTTAAGCGATAAATCGCCCATCCACGCCAGCAGTACAGCAATGCAGTACGTAATAAAGGCGCTGATCCGTTCAAGCGTCATAATTCAGTCCCATAACTGGACGGTCTGCACCGTGGTAGTGGTCGCAATATCCGGCAGCTCCACCTGCAGCCCGTGAGGTAAAAAAGGGCCATGCTCAGCCAGCCCCGGATTTGCCTGCAGTACCTGCTCCGTGACGCCCTGCGTGCGTCCATAATGACGCCAGCAAAGCGCGTCCACCGTGTCACCCTGGTACGCACGCACTTTCATCAGATCAGCTCCACCGTACAGTGAGGCTCATCCTGCACCCGGCTAATTGCCCAGCGAGCATCACGCCACAGCTCGCCGCTGGCATCCGCCAGCTCATCCCCCCTTTTCACACCGGAGGCCGTGGCGTCGTAGTCCTGGTAACGCTCATTCACCTGCGCACGTGCCCAGCAATAAACGGCGTTGTGGTAGTGGTGAATACGTTCGCTTTTACCGTCCAGCAAGTCCGCCGGTACATCGGCCAGCGTCATGAATCCCAGCGCCTGCTGGCGCTTGCGGAAGTCGTACAGCTCCGCATTGACCTCTGACATCGCAGACCGGATGAGTTGTCCGAGACGGGGTGACGTCACCGTGCCATCCGTCCGCATCACGCTGCGAAACTCTGATAAATCCACATCGGGCCAGAACGGCGTATTTTTGATAATTTCCGCTTGTTCCGGCGCCTGCTCAGGCGCAACAAACTTCATGCGGGCTTTCTCCTGAAATAGTGGGCGGTGGACGGGGTTTTGATGTGGCAAAAGCCTTTCGCCACCCCGTGCCGCCCGTGCGCGGGGCACGTTCCGTTAACGGCTGTCATTGCGCAATCTGCGCTCCAGCTGTTGTTTTTCTTTTTTGACGCCACAGCGTGGATCAAGCTGCAGCGCATGATTGATGTGATTCAGGGCGGAGGCCGGGCTGGTTTCGGTCAGTACAGCGCCAATCGCTTTATGCAGGCGTGCCCGTGACTGGTCTGGCATATCCTGGCCATCTGTCAGCTCCAGTGTCTGCAGTAACAACCCGGCATCGAAAGATTCACCTGCCAGCAGGGCGGCCTGCGCAGCGTCTGCCATTTCCTCTGCCAGCACTGTCTGGACGTTACGGTTTCCGATGGGCATCACCCATCCGTGCCGCAGCGCATGACGCCCTGCATCCAGCGCTCCGGCATAATCACCGGCATCGATACGCCAGAGCATTACAAACATCACCACGTCATCCTGCCGGGCACCATCAGCAGCCAGCACCCCCTCCACCCAGGCGGAATAACGGGGCAGCAGTTCCACTTTGATTTGGGCTTTCTTCACGGTGGACTGGATACCTTTCAGGCGGCGGCGGTCCTCCGCCAGCTGCATCAGCATCAGGTCATACCCCGTCGCGTGGCGAACATTGCCGCCCTGTCGGGCGGCCTGTTCAGCCTGGACGCGCAGGCGGTGCTGCCGTGCGGGACTCAGGCTCATGCGTTACGCCCCCTCGCCTTCCGGTACAGCTGGCGCGCTGAAATCCCCCATCTGGATGTTTTCGACCAGCGCCGCGCAGCGGTAATCCTCAACCACATACGCTTCATTGACGGACTCGAAATTCTCGATCCGGTCACGTTTCGGGTTATCGATAACAGAACGACGGCGGGTATCTTCCTGCCAGTAAATGGACAGGTTATCCAGGCGGGTGATCAGCAGTGCATTCGCAGGGAAATACGGCGCGCGTACAGCCTGCAGGCCACCCATGCGTTTCTGGCTGATGATCAGATCAGCGGCCAGCTTCTCAGTGTTCTCCTGGTCTTTGTTAACCAGTGGGAAATACTTGTCAGACAGCAGCTCACGACCACAGACCACCACCAGATCATCATCATCCTGATACACCGGGTCGATCAGCTCGTTGACCGCATCCATCACCACAGCGTCCAGGTTGGCATAATCGCCACCCTTACCAACCTTCACGGCGCCTTTGGTGGTCACACCTTCTTTGGTTTCGCTGCCCATGACATGATCCGGCGCATCTTCGCGGATTTTTTGCAGCCAGCCCTTATTTACGTCCTGCAGCATCGGGTTGGCGTCGCGGTCAGAGGTTTTGGCACGCTTCACGCCGTTGAACCCGATCATGATGCGGTCCAGAGCCTGGCGCTTCACGATGGCGTTACGGATACGCACCTGGAAATCCTGGAATTTTGCCCACAGGTCCAGCTTTGCGTAGGTCAGCACCGTATCAAAGTTGGTCTGTTCGCATTTGTATTCCACGTCCGCCATCACTGTCGGGTCAGTTGGTTCGCGCTCTTTGGTGGTGGTATCCGTGGTACCGGCAATCGTGCTACCGACACCCAGACCCAGCAGCTGGCCTGACTGCTCATCCACCGGGGTGATGTTAATCAGTGTCAGAAAGGCTGCGGACTGCTGGATCTGGTCTTCCAGCGTCTGCTGTACCGACGGCTCAACGGTGAATTTGCTGGAAAGTTCTTCCACTTCCACGTTATTCAGGCGTGCCAGCTGCTGCAGGTAGGCGTTAAAGGCAAAACGGGTTTTCTTTTTCATTGGTTCTTATGCTCCATCAGCAATTGGTCAGTGTGCCTGCCGGTGCGTTTCCGCCCGGCGCGCGCTGGCGATAATCTTTGCGGCTGTCTTCCTGGCTCAGCCGCTGCTCCAGTTCAGCAAAAGCGGTCTGCTGTTCCTGCAGGGAGGCTTCCAGCTCAGCAATGCGCGCATCCTGCGCAGACAGGGAGTGATCAGTGCGTTCGCTCAGGTTTTGCTGTTCAGTAGCAATCAGCTCCACCGCGCGATGTACGTCAGAAAAACGCGCGTCATCGTTCTGTTCTTTTTTGGTGAACATCGCGGCAACGCGGGCAAAGAGGGAGGGTTTATCGTCCTGAACTTCTTCCCACTCGATCAGCGTTTCTTCGGCGGCGGTAAAGAGGTTTTCAGGGTTTTGCTTGCGGCCTGCCAGGGGGTTACTTCTGGCGCTGGCGCTAAACTGCAGCATTTCAGTTCCGAGGCTTGCGGGATCATCCGTCGCCGCCAGGCCAACCAGGTAGGCTTTGCCGGTATCGGCAAAACTGGTATTGACTTCCATCGAGGTAAACAGCTTTTGCAGATTACGGGTATACGCCACCAGGTCCTCTGACGGGGTGATCCACGCATACAGGGCCAGCTTCCCTTTCAGCGGGCCGTCTGCAATCTCCTCTGCCTCCAGCTTATCCACGGTCCCGAAACGGCGGAAAGGGCTGTCAGGGGTGTAACCCTTGATATGCTCCAGATTAATCAACGCGGTATACACCTGCGGGTCATAGCTCGCCGCCATCTGTTCCAGCCAGGCACGCTCAATATTGCGCCCGTCTGTCGTTGCCCCTTCCACACCGACGCGGAAGCGCTTTGCTTTTACAGCCATGTGACCGACTCCATCAAATAACTCTGTGAGGCCTTATGGTTGCTGCGATGGAGGGGGTGAAACAACGCGCGGACCTTGTGCGGTAAACCATACAAAGGCCAGCCGGGGAAAGGCGCCAGGCAAGGCCGTATGTTTGTGCCATGGAAACGATGACCCCCGCAGACCTCGATCCCCGCAGGCAGGCATTACTGCTGTATTTTCAGGGATACCGCGTAGCCCGCATTGCTGAAATGCTGGGCGAAAAAGTTGCAACCGTTCACAGCTGGAAAAAGCGTGACAAGTGGGGCGAATACGGCCCACTCGATCAGATGCAGCTCACCACTGCCGCCCGCTATTGCCAGCTCATCATGAAGGAGCACAAGGAAGGGAAAGACTTTAAAGAAATAGACCTGCTGGCGCGCCAGTCAGAACGACACGCCCGCATCGGTAAATTTAACAACGGTGGTAATGAGGCGGACCTTAACCCCAACGTGCAAAACCGCAACCGCGGCCCCCGCAAACAACCTGAAAAAAACCAGTTCAGCGACGAACAGATCGAAAAGCTGGAAGAAATTTTCCGCAACGGCATGTTTGAATATCAGCGCCACTGGTGGGAAGCAGGAATTAAGCACCGCATCCGCAACGTGCTTAAATCGCGCCAGATCGGCGCTACGTATTATTTCGCGCGTGAAGCGCTGATGGACGCCCTGATGACAGGGCGAAACCAGATTTTCCTGTCAGCCAGTAAAGCCCAGGCGCATGTTTTTAAGCAGTACATCATCGAGTTTGCCAAAGAAGTCGATGTGGAATTAAAAGGCGATCCCATGGTGCTGCCAAACGGCGCCACGCTGTATTTTCTCGGGACCAACGCCCGTACCGCGCAGAGCTACCACGGCAACCTGTATCTTGATGAGTATTTCTGGATCCCGAAATTTCAGGAGCTACGTAAAGTCGCCTCCGGCATGGCGCTGCATAAGAAATGGCGCCAGACCTATTTCTCAACGCCTTCCAGCCTGACGCACAGCGCTTACCCGTTCTGGTCCGGCGCCCTGTTCAATCGCGGGCGGGCAAAAGCTGATCGCGTTGATATCGACCTGACCCACTCAGCCCTTGCTGCCGGTCTGCTTTGCGCTGACGGTCAGTTCAGACAGATCGTGACGGTGGAGGACGCCGTGCGCGGTGGCTGCAACCTGTTCGACCTCGACCAGCTGCGCCTGGAGTACAGCCCCGACGAGTACCAGAACCTGCTGATGTGTGAATTCATCGACGATCTCGCCTCCGTTTTCCCCCTCTCTGACCTGCAGGCCTGCATGGTGGACAGCTGGGAAGTCTGGGAAGACTTTCAGGCGCTGGCCCTGCGTCCGTTCGGCTGGCGCGAAGTCTGGATCGGCTATGACCCGGCGAAAGGTACCCAGAACGGCGACAGCGCTGGCTGCGTAGTCATTGCCCCGCCGACGGTACCCGGCGGTAAGTTCCGCATCCTTGAGCGTCACCAGTGGCGCGGAATGGACTTCCGCGCCCAGGCAGAGGCCATCCGCAAACTGACTCAGCAGTATAACGTGACCTACATCGGCATTGACTCCACCGGCGTCGGTCACGGTGTTTATGAAAACGTAAAAGGCTTTTTCCCTGCCGTGCGGGAGTTTGTCTATAACCCCAACGTCAAAAACGCCCTGG
>OGKM01000337.1_pt1 | contig 25927 bp, 9 predicted proteins | sample 1572501 | NCBI WGS metagenome assembly OGKM01 (sample SAMEA2582154, study PRJEB24529) | metagenome | biome: Human gut stool | place: China | collected 2011
GGCCCATATCGGTGGCGGTCAATACAGCTATGATGCACAAGGTATTGATACCGACACAACCTATACACGCATTCAAGGTGGTTACGATGCTAAAACTAGCAGCGGCTGGACTGTAGGCGGTCAAGTATCTTACCTTCGTGGTCACGATGATTATGTGTTCAATGGCTCTGGCAAAGAAAAGGCCTTTGCTGTTGGCGCCTATGGTTTGAAAGACCTCGGCCGAGATCAATACATTCAACTTGAATCCCAAGTTGGTCGCGTAACGAATACTTTCACAGCTCGTAATGAAATTGGTGAAAGCCTATCTGGCGAAACGAAGGCTAATGCATACACTATCGGCGCTCGCTATGGTAAAACTGTGAAATTACAAAATGGTGTATACATCGAACCACAAGCTCAATTGAGCTATACCCGCTTTGGTGGAGATAGCTTTAATGCAGGAACGATGCATGTAGATCAAGCTGGCGTAAGCAGTACTGCTGGCGGCCTTGGCCTTGAAATTGGTAAGACCTTTGGCGCGGGCAGTATCTATACTCGTGTCGGTGTTAACCACGCCTTCTCTGGCTCGGTGAAAACTACATACACAAGTGGTTCAACTGTGAAATCAACAGAACAAGACCTTAAAGGTACATGGACTGACCTTGCATTCGGTGGCCGTTATGGCATTAACGCTAACAATAGCCTTTATGCTGATATTAGCACCGGATTATCTGGTGACTATAAAGCAGGCTGGTCTGTGAACGCTGGATTTACACATAAATTCTAAGATATGTTTACCTAAAACAATTTAAGAATATAGTCGATATATAAAATAGCCCCAGAGCACTAATAGCTGCATATATTAGCTGTTAGTACTTTGGGGCTTTTATAATTTTAACTCGTATATCTGTATTTATAGATGCTTATTGATTAAAACAAAAGTTCTCTTTATAATTAGTTTAAGATAGTCAGCGAGGTTGGGCCTCTCTTCGTTAATGGAGGGAGGGGTGCTCTATGAGTGATTATGAGTTAATCATGATAATTCTAGAGGTGATGACTGTTGTTATTGCCTTTGGTGCACTTGTGGCTCTTATTTGTCTTGGAAAAGACAAATAGCCCTTCGTTATCCTTGGATAATTAGGTAACTGAAAGGCCATTTCATCATGTTTTTAATCCTTTTGAGATGAGCCCGACGGTTCTACTCGTTTGGCTATCTGTTTATATTATAGATATAATCATATATATCGTCAAATTACGATGAACAACACTATAGATTTCCATAAATTTGAATTAGTATAGTCAGTGATTTAGTTACTGCCTTTTTGTGTTCTCGTTTTATAACTCAAATATTAATATCTTAAATAATTTTAAATAAAGATAGAGAAATTCATTTACAATTCACAAAAAATGGTGTAACATTTTAAATATATTTTAAAATTGTTAGATGTGAGTTCTTAATAAAGTGAGTATATATCTATCTTTTCCTATAAATAACGACTGATAAATCAACTTATAGATATATTTGTTTATGGAGGAACTTTCACAAATGTGAGTGTAATTGTTTAATAGTTGAGGTGTAAAAGGATGAGAGGTAGAAATAAGATTTTATTATCTGCTGTTATGATGACTTTATTGTCATCTACGATGGCTGTGCCAAGTACATGGGCTGCAGCGGGTCTTAATTCTGATGGCCGCGTATTTGCCGTAGGCTCTGAAAGTAAATTTGAAAGTACTGGTAATACGACTGCCAATGGCGTGGTAGCATCTAACGGTGGTCAAGTTACGATTGGATCCTTGGATACTCCTAATACAGACCAATTGCCTAAACGCTATCGTCAGCCAGCTTTCATTACAGGTATGCTCGATAACAGTTCCATTCAAGTGGATGGCGGGGTTATGGACGTGACTACTGCACCATGGCAGTCCCCATATCCAGTAGCGTTTGCATATAATAGTAAAATTAATCTCGGCATTGATGATGCGGGTACTGTAAAACACAAAGTGTTTAATATGCAAGGTGATGTGCTAGTATCTGATAAAATGATGCCTCCTCATCAAGAACAGCAACCATCTGTGATTAATATCGGCCTAGGCCGTGCACATAACAGTCCTAACCAGTTTTCCGGTAAGGCTGTGAACACCTTAGAGGATAAAGGTGGCGAGATCAACATGACCTTTGATGGTGGCATGTGGAGCCATGATAACATGGGCGGCTTGGAATCTTTCAAAATTGATGGTAAAACAGAACGTAGTAGTATTAACAACCTCACAGGTACTCGTACACGTGAAGGGTTCAGTCGTATTTCCCAAGATTCTCGCAGCGACATTCATGTAAATAAATTGGACGGCCATATCAATGTTATTTATGACATGAGTGATAGCACGGGTTTGAATTTTGCTAAACAAGGATCCAAGAAAAATGGTCTTGATCCGGCTGATATCGAGGGTGGTAACTTCATCGTGAAATCCGCTGCAGCTGGCTCTGGCGTGCATGGCTATGTAACAGGTGATCATCTTGATACTTCTTCTGAAAGCAATGTAAACAAGATTTTAGATAACTTGGCTCATAAATTCTATTATGAAAATTATGTAAAAGGTGAAAGAAACCTTTCTGGTACTGTATCTATCGCTTCTAAAGGCATCGTGTCTAGTTACAAAAAAGCATTGACTACAGACCAAAAAGAAGGGGATATTACATGGAAAGATGGTAATGGCCAAGGCTCCTATGTGGTGCCAGAACCAAAACCTACCCCGACTCCAGATCCTAAACCAGTTACACCAGTAACTCCGGACCCTAAACCAGTTACACCAGTGACTCCGGATCCTAAACCAGTTACACCTGTAACTCCGGATCCAAAACCAGTTACGCCTGTAACTCCAGATCCTAAACCAGTTACACCTGTAAGTCCGGATCCTAAACCAGTTACACCTGTAACTCCAGATCCTAAACCAGTTACACCTGTAACACCAGCACCTAAACCAGTGAATCCTAATCCTGTTGTTCGTGGCGCTTATGATACACCTCATATGCGCGGTATTCGCTCCGCTGTAGTAGGTAATATCAACGCATGGCGTACAATAGCTGACGATATGTATCGTCCTCGTGTATTGCAACAAGGTGAACCAACTGGTATTTGGGCTCGCATCGGTGGCGGTAAATACAGCTACTCTGGCAGCGGTATCGACACAGCTACAGATTATACACGCATCCAAGGCGGTTATGATGCTAAAATTAGCAGTGGTTGGACTGTAGGTGGTCAAGTATCTTACCTTCGCGGTTCTGAAGACTATGTATTCGATGGTTCCGGCAAGGTGAAATCCTTCTCCGTAGGTGCTTATGGTTTGAAAGACCTTGGCAAAGATCAATATGTACATGTAGAAACTCAAGTTGGTCGCGTATCTAATGACTTTACAGCTCGTAATGAAATCGGTGAAGCTATGTCTGGTGATACAAAATCCAATGCGTACAGCATCGGTGTTCGCTATGGTAAAACATTGAAATACGCTAATGGTTTCTATGTAGAACCACAAGCACAATTGAACTTTACACACTTCGGTGGCCGTAACTTCACTGTAGGTAATGTATTTGTTAACCAATCTAGTGTAAACAGCACTTCTGGTAAAATCGGCCTTGAATTGGGTAAACAATTTGGCAATGGTAACCTTTATACACGTTTTGCCGCAGGTCATGCTTTCACAGGCAATGTAAAAACTGCATTCTCTAGCGGTAGTGTTGTGAAATTAACAGAGCAAGACCTTAAAGGTACTTGGACTGAACTTGCTTTCGGCGGTCGTTATGGCTTCAATAGCAACAATAGCGTATTTGCTGACGTTGCTACAGGTTTGTCTGGTGACCTCCAAGCAGACTGGGGCGTAAACGCTGGTTTCACACACAAATTCTAATATAATATATAAAGGTATATTGATATCTAAGTCTGTTAGGTAAAAGTATATAAATATATATACAAATATATGTACAGATAAAAGAATAGTAAAAGACCCATGTATTGGAAAATAGCTAATACATGGGTCTTTTTTTGTGTTTAGAGAGAGTTTTGATTTAGTAGTAATATTTATTTATACAAATTATAGAGTGCATTTATATATAACATCAGCAATTATAAGGATTATTAATTTATATCAAGGTGTAGCATATACCATGATGAAAGCTAATATAAGGCTTAAAGGGATTGCCCTATAAATATTTCTTATCAATAAACTGAAATTAATAAATTTAAATTGTAAAATTTTTTATCACTAAATCATTAATGAACATTTTTCTAATTATAAAAAATGCATAAAAAATAGGGTAATTATCATATAGTCTATAGAAAAATAAGGGATAAATAAGAATAATTTACATTGAAAAGCGTTATTTATGGATAACGCTTATTTTATGCGTTAGAAAGTGTACATAATTAGCATTATTTTATAAACTGAGAAAAGATGAATATAAAATGAAATTTTATTTACCGTATAGAAATATTTTGATATTATTAGAACAATCAACAATGATGAAGTTTTAGTGAAATTATTGTGAGAAATGAACTTATCTGTGTGTATTGTAAGCTAGAGGGAAGATTATGAATCGAATTTACAATGTAATTTGGAGTAAGACAAAGAAGTGTTATGTAGTAGTTTCTGAGATCGTAAAAAGTGGTGGTGGTAAGGTTAAATCCTTGCATATAGGCAAAACACAAGCTCGCATGGGCGCTGTTATGGCCGTAGCTTCGCTGTTGGTAGGTGTGAATGTTACAGCTATTAATGCTGCTATGATTATTAGTGCTGTAAACCAATCTGGTTATGCAGTTGGTAGTACACCTGCTTCAACAGGAAGTAAAATATTTAACTATGAAAATCCTGGTAATATGGGAGCCTTAGAAGAGACGAATATACCAGCTCAACGTTATACTGCTAATTTTGTTGATGGTATTTCTATTGGTGCTTATAATGATATTTTAGATAGGACTGAAACTAACGCTAACTATAATGGTATTGCTATTGGTAATCGTAATAAGGCTGTAGGTGGAATGTCTATTGCATTAGGTAACTATGCACAAGCCATGAAAGCTTCTTCTATGGCAATTGGTACGGCAACATTATCTAGTGGCTTTAATTCCTTAGCTATGATGCGTCAATCTGCAGCAACTGCTGATTTTGCTACGGCTATTGGTACAACAGCTTGGGCAGATGGTAAGGGTAGCTTTGCTATGGGTTATTCTGCTACAGCAAAAGGAGACCAGTCTATTGCTATCGGTGCTGCAGAAACGAAGAAGGTTGCTTCTGGTTATAATACGCCAAGTGCTAAATATAATGCCGATGGTAATACAGTAACAGAAGGTGCTCGCTCTCTTGCATTTGGTACAAAAGCACGTACAAGTGTGGCAGCTACAGATTCCATGGCATTTGGATCTAACTCTACTACGAGTGGTGCTAATGCGGTGGCAGTAGGTAATTCTGCAAACGCAGCTGCTAGTGATGCCTTTGCCTTTGGTAATACGGCTCAAGCTACAGGTGCTAATGCTATTGCTATGGGTAGAACAGCACAAGCTAAACAGTTAAATGCTATCGCTTTAGGTGGTCAAGCAAAGGCATTAGAAGCGAATGCTCTTGCTATCGGTGGTACTGCGGAAGCTAGTAAGGCTGGTACTATGGCTATTGGTACAGCATCTAAAGCAAGTAGTAATAACTCCACAGCTATCGGTAATGGTGCAGAGGTTACTGGTGAAAACTCTATGGCATTAGGTGCTGGTGCGAAGATTTCTTCTAATAACTCCATCGCCCTCGGTGCAGGCACAGAGTTCAATGATCCTCTAGTAAATACATATGCTGCTTTCACCAACGAAATGAACCCTGCTGAAGCAGGCGTAGTAGCCGTTGGTAATACAGGTACGCCTCGTCGTATTGTTAACGTTGCAGGTGGTCAAAACGATAATGATGCAGCTACGATTAAACAATTACGTTATGTAAATAATAACTTGGCGATGACCATTGCAGGTCCTACATATACAGGCTATCAAGCGAATGGTTCTACCTATCAAGCGCCTGATTTCAGCATTAAAAATAGTACATATCATACTGTAAAAGAAGCAGTAGAAGCGGCGCAAACTAACTTCTTCAGCGCTAAAGGTACATCTGCTGATGCTAACTATGATAATAAAGGTGCTACAGGTACCAATGCGACAGCAGCGGGCGTACGTGCTTCTGCAGCTGGCAATTATGGTACTGCACTAGGTGCTGATGCAACTGCAACAAGCGATAAAGGCACTGCATTAGGCTATAAAGCTAAGGTAACTGAAGAGGATGGTGTAGCATTAGGTTCTAATTCTGTAGCGAATACAGCAGCCGGCGTAGCTGGTTATGATGTAAGCGCAGCAGACAATCGTGCCAATAAATACACTGCGTTAACAGGCAATGTAGCAACATCCACATTGGGTGCTGTATCTGTAGGTCAAAATACTAGTGTTGGTAATGAAACACGTCAAATTACAAACCTTGCAGCTGGTAAAAAAGATACAGATGCAGTTAACGTAGCTCAATTGCGCAATGTAAACCTTAAAATTGCAGGCAATACGAATGACAATAACGGCAAAAATGATGTATTGTTAGATAAACAAACATTGACTGTAAAAGGCGATGGCAATTATGTAACGACTAAAGCTAATAACCAAACTATCGATGTAACGTTAACAAATGATACAAAGGATAAAATCGACAATGCAGCTAATAAAGATCTTTCCAACATCACAAATGTAGGTAAAAAGAATATCACTGCATTAGGCACAATCGTTGAGGCTGGTAATAATGTAACAATTCCAGCAGCTACTGTAGATGCTACAACAGGTCAAAAAACATATACTGTAAATGCTATGGATACAAAGGTTTCTTTAGGCACTAGCGGCTTGATGACCCTTACAGGTGGTACACCTGATGCAAACGGTGTTCGTAACTATACTATTGACGTAGATCCTACTAAGGTTGCTAAAACAGACCTATCCAACATTAATAGCGATGGTAAAACTGTTATCCGTGAAGAGGCTCAAAAGGCTGTAAAAGTTATTGCTGGTCAAAATACAACTGTTACAGAAGGTACAGATGGAACATATAAAACATATGCAGTTAATGTAGCGGGAGCAGGAGACTATCGATTGGTAGAAAACAGCGCTGCAGCTGATAAAGCATATACTGTAACAGGCAATAAAGTTGATTTAACTGTACAAGATGCTAGTACGCCTGCCAATACAAAGACAGTAACGATTAAAGATATTGCGTCTAAAACAGAGTTAGACTCTACAAAAACTGAACTCATCAACAAAGGTTTGAAATTCAACGCAGATAATAATGACGTTAAGACAAATAAACTTGGCTCTACCGTAACTGTATCTGGCGATGCGAATATCACCACAAAAATTACTCAAGCTGGTGATGACTCCACAATTGCTGTAGCTTTGAATAAAGACCTTAATGTTAAAACAGTGACTGCTACGGATACTGTGAAAGCTGGTACTACAACAGCGGGTAACCAAACTGCAACAGATAACAAAGGTGGCACTCAAACTGGCAATTTTGTAACTGGTTTAGACAACACGGCATGGAATATGGCTGATCCTGTATTCGTATCTGGCCGTGCTGCTACAGAAGATCAATTGAAAACTGTTAGTGATGCTGTAAGAGCGGCAAATGCTGGTACTAGTGACTATCGTTTGATTGGTGACCCAGCTAATACAACTGATGGCTCTTACAAGGTTACAAACAACCAAGTAGACTTGAAGGTAAAAGACGATAAATCTGGTACTACTAATACTGTAACCATTAAAGATATTGCGTCTAAAACTGAGTTAGATAAATTAAACGATCGCGCTGTTAAATACGATGTAGATGGTTCTGGGAATGTAGATAAATCCAAAGTGACATACGAAGGTCCTACATATAGCAGTACTAATAAATCTGGTGGTACTCACGTAACTAACGTGGCGTACGCAACAGGTAACGATGGTAGCGAAGCGGTTAACGTAGATTATTTAACTGACAAAATCAAAGACAGCTCCGATGCGTTGATCAACAAAGGCATGAAATTCGATGCCAACGTTGGTGGTGTTAAGACTAATAAACTAGGTTCTACTGTAAAAGTTCAAGGTGAAGGCACAGAAGCCGACGCTAACTATAGCGGTAAAAACATCAAAACATTTATTGGTCAAGACTCCAGTGGCAACACAACAATCGACGTTAAGATGAACAAAAATCTTGAGGTTGAAACTGTAACTGCTACAGGCGCAAATGGTAAAGACGGTAAAATCGGCATCAATGGTAAAGATGGTGTTACAACAAATCTTTCCATTACACGTGATGGTAAACCTGGTGTAGACGGTGCGGCTGGCACAACTACAACTCGTATCGTATATGAAAAACCAGATGGTACTACAGAAGAGGTTGCTACACTAAATGATGGCCTTAAATTCAAAGGCGACATGGGTGCTACATCTAATGTAAAACTCAACAAACAAGTGGATGTAAACGGTGGTGTTACAAACGCGGCTGACCTTGCAACAGGTAATAACATCGGTGTTACATCTGCAGCAGTTGATGCGGATGGCAATGCAAAACTTCAATTGCAACTTGCTAAAGATATTACAGGTCTTAAATCTGTAACGGCTACAGATACTGTGAAAGCTGGTACTGCGACAGTAGGTAACCAAACTGCTACAGATAATAAAGGTGGCACTCAAACTGGTAACTTTGTAACAGGTCTAGATAATACAAATTGGAACATGACTGATCCTGTATTCGTACCTGGCCGTGCGGCAACAGAAGACCAATTGAAAACTGTTAGTGATGCGGTGAAAGCTGCGAGCGCAAGTGCATCTGACTATCGCTTGATTGGTGATCCAGCTAACACAACTGACGGTTCCTACAAGGTTACAAACAACCAAGTAGACTTGAAGGTTAAAGATGATAAATCTGGTACTACAAATACTGTAACTATCAAAGATATTGCGTCTAAAACTGAGCTCGATAAATTAGAAGACCGCGCAGTTAAGTATGATTTAGATGGTACAGGTAATGTAGATAAATCTAAAGTTACTTACGAAGGTCCTGCATACACTAATAAAACTGGTGGTACTCACGTAACTAACGTGGCGTACGCAACAGGCAACGACGGTAGCGAAGCAGTTAACGTAGACTACTTAACTGATAAGATTAAAGACAGCTCCGATGCGTTGATCAACAAAGGTCTTAAATTCGATGCTAACGTTGGTGGCATTCAAACTAATAAACTTGGTTCCACTGTCATCGTAAAAGGTGAAGGCAACGAAGCAGACGCTAACTACAGTGGCGAAAACATTAAGACTTTCATCAAACAAGATAATACAACTGGTAACACAACAATTGATATTAAATTGAACAAGAACCTTGTAGCCGATTCCATTAAAGTCAACAAAGATGGCAGAGATGGCAAAGATGGCGTATCCATTACTGGCCCTACTGGCGTAGCTGGTCAAGACGGCAATAATGGTAAGGTTGGTATCACAGGTGCTGACGGTAAAGACGCTGTATCTATCTCTGGTAAAGACGGCGTAGGTCACATCGGCTTAACAGGCCCTGCTGGTACAAATGGCAAGGATGGTTCCAACGGTATCGACATGTCCGTTAAGAATGGTTACGACGATGCTGCTAAAGGCGTTAAAGGCGAAAAAGGTGTAGACGGCGTTGACGGTATCACACGTATTGTGTACACAGACAATACTGGTGAACACCAAGTTGCCACAATGGACGATGGCATGTTATACGGCGGTGATGCTGGTAATGTGATTAAGAAAAAACTAAACAATCAAGTAAATGTTAAGGGTGGCATTACTGACGAAACTAAATTGACTGCTGACGATAACATTGGTGTTGTATCTGACGGTACAGATACGTTGAAAGTTCGTTTGGCAAAAGATCTAAAAGGACTTAATACTGTAACAGCTGCTGAAACTGTGAAAGCAGGTACAGCGACTGTAGGTAACCAAGAAGCAACTAAAGCAGATGGCACTAAAGAAACTGGTAACTATGTAACAGGTCTTGATAACAAAACTTGGGATGCTGACAACATCGTAACTGGTCGTGCTGCTACAGAGGATCAATTGAAAGATGCATTGGCTAACCAATCCAATGCAGGCCTTAAATTCGATGCTAACGTTGGTGGTACTAAGACTAATAAATTAGGCTCTACTGTCATCGTAAAAGGTGAAGGCACTGATGCAGACGCTAACTACAGCGGCGAAAACATTAAGACTTTCATCGACCAAGATAATACAACTGGTACTACAACAATTAACGTTAAATTGAATAAAAACCTTGTAGCCGATTCTATTAAGGTCAATAAAGACGGCAAAGACGGTAAGGATGGCGTATCCATTACAGGCCCTACTGGCGTAGCAGGTCAAGACGGCAACAATGGTAAGGTAGGCATTACAGGTGCTGATGGTGAAGACGCAGTTTCTATCTCCGGTAAAGACGGTGTTGGTCACATTGGTTTAACAGGCCCTGCAGGTACAAATGGTAAAGATGGTAAAAATGGCATCGATATTTCCGTGAAAAATGGTTACGATGATGCTGCCAAAGGCGTTAAGGGCGAAAAAGGCGTTGACGGTGTAGACGGAATCACACGTATCGTGTATACTGATAAGACTGGTGAGCACCAAGTAGCCACTATGGACGACGGCATGTTGTACGGTGGCGACAGTGGCACTGTAATCAAGAAAAAACTTAACAACCAAGTGAATGTTAAGGGTGGTATTACAGACGCAGCGAAACTGTCCAATGATGATAATATTGGGGTAGTAGCTGATGGCACTGATACATTGATGCTTCGTCTTGCGAAAGACCTTAAAGGCCTAAATTCTGCTACTTTCAACAATGGTACAGATGGCAACACTGTTGTAAACGGTGGCGGTCTCACTATTAATGATGCAGCAGGTAATCCGTTGACGTCCGTTACTAAAGACGGCGTTGTGATTACAGATGGTCCATCTATGACTAAAGATGGTATCGACGCTAGTGATAAGAAAATCACTAACGTAGCTGACGGTATAATCGCAGCTGGCAGTAAAGATGCTGTAAATGGCGGTCAATTACATACAGCGGTAGAAGACCTTAAAACTAAAGGTTTCGGTTTAACTGCTGAAGATGGCGCTTCTGTTAAGAAATCCCTTGGTGATACTGTAACTGTGAAAGGTGACGGTACGAACATTACTACATCTGTAGATAATGGTGCTGTGAAAGTAGCATTGGCTAGAGATCTTAATGTAGATACTGTTACAGCAAACACAGTAACAACAGGCGACACTAAGATGGATACAAATGGTGTAACTATTAAAGACGGCGCCAATGAAGCGACTAAGTTGACTAAAGATGGCTTGCAAATCAACGATGGTGGTAACAAAGCGGTTACTATCGATAAAGATGGTTTGACTATCGAAAACGGTCCTAAGGTAACAAAAGACGGCATTAATGCTGGTGATAAGAAAATCACTAATGTAGAAGATGGTACAATTGCTGCCGGCAGCAAAGACGCTGTAAATGGCGGTCAATTGCATACTGCAATAGAAGACATCAAAGCACAAGGCTTCGGTCTTAAAGCAGAGGATGGTCAATCTGTGAAGAAACCTCTTGGTGAAGTAATCGACCTCAAAGGCGACGGCAACATCAAGACTTCCGTAGATGGCACTGCGATTAAGATGTCCTTGAATGATACAATTACACTTGGCACAGATCCAGCAAAACAAGTTAAAGTTGATGGATCTACTGGTACGATTACTACGGGTAATGGCGCTAACCAAGTTACAATCGATGGCAGCACAGGTTCTGTTACAGCAGGTAACACTGTGAAAGCTGGCGATGTAATCATGGGTAACCAAAGCTCAGGTGGTCAAAATGGTAACTTTGTGACTGGTTTGGACAATAAAACATGGAATCCTAACAACCCTGTAGCTGTTACAGGTCGCGCGGCAACAGAAGATCAATTAAAAGCTGTTAACGACGACTTTAACGAAAAAGCTAAAAATGGTCGTGTATTCCAAGGTGACCAAGCTGGTAACGATGGTAAAGTTGTTCGCGGTTTAGGCGATACAATGAACCTAAAAGGTGGCGCTGATGTAAATCGTTTGAGTGACAACAATCTGGCTGTTATGAAGAACGCTGCAGGCGATGGCTATGATATCAAGTTGGCTAAGGACCTCAACCTAAAAGACGGTTCTACTACGTATACAAAAACTGTACCAGGAACTAATACAACAATTCCTTACACAGTAGATACAAAAGTAGATGGTGGTGGTATCACAATTACTCCATCCATCAACGGTCAACCTGTACCAGGTCACACTGTAAGCCTTACAGAAAATGGCTTAAACAATGGTAATAATACGATTACTAATGTAGCGCCAGGCATCAACGGCACTGATGCGGTTAACGTTAACCAATTGCGCAATGCTATGCATAGTGTGGATGGTAAAATCGCTGATGTTGGTGCAGCTAGCGCAGCCATGGCAGGTCTTAAACCATTGCAATATGATCCATTAGAACCTACACAAGTGTTGGCGGCTGTTGGCAACTATAAAGGTAGTACTGCTGCTGCTATTGGTATCGCTCACTATACAAATGAATCTACAATGCTTCATATGGGTGTTTCCTTAGGTGGTCATGATAATATGGTTAACGCTGGTGTATCTTATAAATTCGGTACATCTGACGCTAAAAAAGCAATTCCAGCGCGTTACAAAGCTGGCCCAATCAGCTCTGCTTATGTAATGCAAGATGAAGTAGCTGCATTGAAAGCTGAGAACTTACGCATGAAACAACGCGATGAGGAATTATCTGCTAAGTACGAACAAGTACAACGAGATAATGAAGAGATGAAAGCTCAAATTGCAATGCTTATGAAACAAGCTGGGTTAACCAAATAATCATTCACTTGAGAGTGTATTGAGTATTTAAAACATAGGAAAGCCGCCCTGGGGAGGGCGGCTTCCAATGAGGGGACTTATGAAACTAATTAAATTACTACCAGTTATGGCAATTGCTTCTGTATGTGTTGCTGGCCAAGTACATGCGGCACAAGATCCTTTGATGATGCCTGAACAACCTGCGGCTCCTTTGACTGCAGAACAACAAGAAATCTCTCTTGCTGTTCCTAGTGAAGAGGTAAAAGCTGTAGTATCTGAATTTGCAGCATTCCAATTGGGGATGAGCAATGCTTTAATCAAAGACGACAATCGCGTAATGTCTGGTCAACAACGTTATACTAATAACGTGTTGTACTATATGAATGTTCGTCGTGACTGGTACATTACAAGCCATCGCTATAAAAAAGATAGCTATGCTCGCGTAGCATTAGATCGCTTATACTTAGATTACAAAGAATTTTTCACAAACCACACAACTGTGTCTGACATGAACAAAGCTGAATATGAAAACCAAATTTTGGCAATTCTTGAAAAGAATACAGCTAACATGTCTAATGATGAATTGCGTTTCTACATGAACGAAATGGTAATCTACAGCTTGCAACAAGCTATGCGCGATGGTAACAACCGCGTTAAACGCATTCGCTAATCTATATAATTATAAATATATACTTATAAAGAGGTAACGACGAAAGTTGTTGCCTCTTTTAGTTTTTATGGTTACTTTATTTCTAGTAAACGTGAGGTAAATCACATAATAGTACTGTTAATAATACTATACTAGTTCCATGACCTTATAGCTGTTTATATATAGGTAAGCCCTTACATACTATACATAAATTTACATAATAGTATTCAGGTATATGCAATTACTCCTAGATACAAAGCAATTACAATCCTTTTGGATACTATGTTCTTTCTCGTAAGCTATAGGTCGTACTAAAACAAATGGCCCCCGTAGGATTCATTCCTGCGGGGGCTTGTTTGTTAATTGTATTGGTTAATCTGCCCCTTTATGAATTATTATTTATGTTATTTACATATTTTTTCGATAGCAGTATAATCTACTTGTAGAATTATGAGGAAAGTATGAAGGAGAAATGTTTTGTAGTGTAACAAGGGAGGCGTATGATTATGAATCACGCAAAGAAACTACAATTATTAGCAGTGCTCGGAGTTTTGACTATATCTTCGGCAAGCTTGGTTCAAGCTGCAGATATTCCTGTTGTTTCCACTGGGGGTGCCACTTATAACATTGGTTTACAAGGTTGGTCATCTTTCACTAACTCAGATAATGTACATCTTGGTGGTCAAACTGGGGCGGCTAATAGCGATCCCTATTCCCATGCAGGGGATCCAAATGCAAAGGGTAATAATATTGCCATCGGTCGTATTGCTTTGAATGGTTCTCAAGGCGGTGGCAATGTAGCATTAGGTGCTAAGAGCTTTGTAGATGGTAAAGGTGACTATAACTTCTTAGGTAACTTTGCGGCAGGCTTTAAATCAACTATTTCGGATACAATTGCGGTAGGTTATTTTGCAGGAGCTGGCTCTGAAGGTAATAAAAACGTATGGCTCGGTGCATCTCAAGCTGGCGGTAGTAAGGGGAATAATACTGTATTAATCGGTTCTAACTCTACTGTAAATGGTGATTTTAACTATGGTATGGGCCATGGCGTTATCTTTAAAGGTGATAAGAACTCCGCTATTGGTGCATATAACAAGATTGAAGGCAACCAATCTGGCGCCTTTGGTGTAGGTACATATAATGTAGATACTGTTAAGGGGGATAACTCCTACAGTGTGGGTAATAATAACCAAGTGAGTGCGAATAATACATTCGTAGTGGGTAATAATGTGAAAACATCGCTAGATAATGCCGTTGTATTAGGTAATAATTCTACTGCTGAAAGTAGTGATGTAGTGAGCACTCCTAGTTATACTTATAATAATGGTGTTACTGAAAAATTCGCTGGTACGGCTCCTGTGTCTACTGTATCCGTTGGTGCAGCCGGTCAAGAACGCACCATTACTCATGTAGCGGCAGGTCGTATTACTGCGGACTCTACAGATGCAGTTAACGGATCCCAATTATATGGCACAAACCAACAAATTGATGTATTGCACCGCGATGTGCGCCACGTGGAAAAAGAATCCAACCGCGGTGATGCTCGTGCTGCAGCACTAGCTGCATTACATCCACTACAATTTGATCCAGACCACAAGGTTCAAGTTATGGGTGGCTATGGTCACTATAAAGGCGAAAATGCATTGGCCCTTGGCGTAGGTTACTATCCGAAAGAAAACCTACTCCTTACAGCAGGTACAACTGTAAGTGGTGATTTGATGACTAATGTAGGCGTATCCTATAAATTCGGTGAAAATAAAACATTGCCTAAGATTTCCCCTGCATCCTATAACGCATTAGAACAACGGGTAGATACATTAGAAGCACAAAATAAAAAACTACAAGAAACAGTAGATATGCTTGTGCAAAAACTTAATGAAAAATAGAATCTAATATCTAATATTTAATATTCAGTGTAGTAATATAGAATAAGCTTTAATATTGATAAAGGATATGAAAGAGGTAATAACATGGTTATTACCTCTTTTTATATACATATAATAGTAATATAATACGTTTCTAGTGACCTCTTATCTTGACATACATAAACATTATTCGATACACTAGTATATATTTCATTTGTTGTTCATGAATTTTAAATGTAGAGAGTAATGAAACGTATTGTGTGTATCGCCTTGAGCGCCCTATTGTGTTGTGTGGGTACAGCTGAGGCAGAAAAACAACAATTACATAATGATAAGGGCGTAGTGTCTGCAGAAACTGATGCTCAAACAGAGCGCATGAAGGCCGCATCAGAGGGCTTTCACATTACGCCTGCTGCTACACCAGATCATGTGATTGGCCAAGGTGGGCCGCTCATCATGGATCGGCAAGATACTAAGACCGTGCAGTATAGCAATGTGGATGCTGTGAACCGCGCCATTAATGCCGTGGCCATGTCTAATGTATCCAATGCTATGTATGGTGCTAAAGGTAAACCATGGATGCGACGCACTACACTGAGCTTTCAGTTCCAAGAAGGGTGGAAGCCGCTCTATTCGGTGGAGACTGTTCAACCTTTAGGTCATTACGATAATTCGTCTCGCGATGTGTGGTTTACGCAGCAGCGTATTTCTCGTGCGTCAGACACAGGGACAACCCTCAACGTAGGCGTTGGGTATCGTCGTATCTCCAAGGACGATCGTCGCCTCTATGGGGCACATCTATTCTATGACCATCGCTTCTTGAATCGCCATGATCGACTCAGTGCAGGTCTTGAATATATGTCTGGTGAAAGTGAGTTCCGATTTAACTGGTACGGTTCTGCTTCCGATGAGCGCGTTCTAGATGCTAACCTTCATACCTTAGAACGGGTCGCTAATGGTTATATCTTGGAGTACGGTAAGACTTTCAAAAATGCCCGCTGGGCTAGAGTCTATGTAGAAGGCTACCACTGGAACCAAGAACGACAAGCCGATAAGAATGGTTTGCGCATCGGTTCGGAGATGCAACTGACACCGCGCGTATCTGTAGATATGGGGTATAACAAACCGGAACACAGCTCTGGCGGTGCATATGGTAAGATTACCTTCCGCTTAGCAGGGGCGCCAATGGCTTGGTATGGTGGCAAGCACCGTTTAGAAGAATCTGCAACCGTTCGTGATAAAATGCTCAACCTCGTAAGACGTACAAATACAGTTTTTGTTGAGTAATAATTTTGATAACTGAATACACAAATTGAATAGTAATGCTATCTTTTTCATTCATATAATTTTAATGAAAATTAAATGAAAAATTACCTACTATTGTTACTATATAAGTGATATACTCTAGGTAAGGGAATTTAGTGTTAATATCAATTGTTCTTTATAGATAATGGCTTTTATAAAAAGCCATTATCTTATTATGTAGACATATATACTATTATAATGAGTAGCTTATATATTATTATGTAACTTATATTTAATACGTTATGTAGCTTATATGTTAATGTATTATATAGTTATTATCTTATTTTTGATGCCGTGTGATCGCCCGTTCATCTTAGTTACTCTCCAACGATTCAATAATCTTTGTGGTGAATTTACTTCAAAATCTCTCTCTTAATAACAAACCTATATCATACGGCACCGGTAAGAGGTTCGCCTTCCTCTTACCCAAAAAGGGTAGTTAATCCTCATCGATTAACTACCCTTTTTTATATTCTCTTAATATATATATAAATCACTGTTTACAAAATACGTATACGTGCTACAATGTTCATATAAGACTCATGAATAAATTGTGAATTTTAAAGTAAAGAGAGTATGATAGGTTTTGTAGTTTGTAAATGGAGGTTCTAAATTATGAACAAACGGAAACGTTTATTAACCTTGTTAATTAACGGTGTGTTGCTATCTAGTTTATGTATGGTAGCTAATGCTGCAGATAATGTAGCTGGGGCAGGTAGTGGCGTAGCTATTGGCACCGGCTCTAGTGCTCAAAAAGATGGAGTAGTTGCTATCGGTAAAGGTGCACATACCAATTATGCTGGCGGGTCTGGCTATGCTAAAGTTAATGGTGATGTCGTTATCGGTGAAAATGCAACAACACACAGCTATTATGATCAATCTGGCTCAGTAGCTGTCGGCAAAAATGCGTATGTAGAAAATACGATTGGGAAACAAGACAAATTCTTTGCATTTAATCAAACTACTTTTAATACTTTTGGTTTGGGAAGTCTTCCACAACAACCAGATAAAGTTGTTACTGGTGTAGCAGTAGGCGATAATACTTATGTTAGAAGTGGTGGTACCATGGTCGGGTCCCATAATTATCGTGGGAAAATTGGTGATATCACTGTCAACACAGATACATATGCAGAGAAGCGTAAAGCTGGACTAGGCGTATACTCAACAACAGTGGGAGCGAATAGCTTTACCAATGGTACTGTCGCAACTACTACAGGTGCTTTAAATGTTATTTCCAGTAATTATGATGGTAATAATATTGCTAATGCAACTAAAAATTATGGGGCTACTATTAATGGCTCTTTAAACTCTATTGAGTCAGCTACAGCTGCTAATAAATATTCTGGGTTAGCTAATACTGTTGTTGGTGCTGCTAATAGAACCAATAACTCTAATGGTTCTTTGATTTTTGGCGCAGGTAATGAAATTACTAACTCTGTTACTGATATAGATGCTAGTTCAATAACACCAACTGCTTTTGGAGGACCTTCCTCGGTAACTGAATTATCAGAAACTGTGCGTAATTTAGTAAAAGATAATAAATCTGGTGGTTCTACCTTAGCTATTGGTGGCGGTAATAAAGCCGATTATACACAATTAACATCAATAACAGGAGTTAATAATACTGTAACAGGGACTGCTGGTAATGTAGCAAAATTGAATCAAGTATCTGGGTACAATAATACCATCACAAATGCATCTAATAGTATTGTGATGGGTAATGATCGTACTGTAACTGCTGATAATACAATTGCTATCGGTGGTCTTTCTTCCAGCGAAACTCGCTCTGTAGCCAATACAACAACAATCGGTTATGATGCAAAAGCTTCTGTTGAAGGCGGTGTAGCCCTTGGTTATAAATCCAACGCAACCGTAGATAAAGGTGCAGCTGGTTATGATATCAGCACCAAAGCAGCATCTACTGATACAAGTTCCACATGGAAAGCGACAGCTGCTGCTGTATCCGTTGGCGATGTAGCTAATGATGTAACACGTCAAATTACATCTGTTGCAGCTGGTACAAACGATACTGATGCAGTAAACGTAGCACAACTTAAAAAGGTAGAAACTAAAATCTCTACTGTTGAGGCAGATGCTAAAAAACATACTACTGTAGTGGCAGGGGATAACACAACTGTAACAGCAGGTACAAATGCAAATGGCGGTGCTGAATACAAAGTAGCTGTAAATAAAGATTTAGTAGAGATGAACTCTGTTAACTTTGGTAAAGCAACTGATGATGTACGTGCTCGTATCGATAAAGACAGCGCTCGCTTCTTTAACGGCAGCGAAAATATCGGCGTTACACCTAATGGTATCCAAATCGAAAACACAGATACTTTAGAACAAGCTACTTTCACAAAATCTGGTATGTATGCTAGTGAAGGTAATACAACTGTTTACTACACTACAAATGCTATCAGTGCTGGTAATCAAATCATTAAGAATGTGAAAGCTGGTGTAGCAGATACTGATGCAGTTAATGTATCTCAACTTAAACGTGTACAAGATGAAATCGCAGCATCTACTAGTGTTACAACTGTAACAGCTGGTGACCACATTAAGGTAACACCAACTGTAAATGGTAATACTCACGACTATAAAGTATCTCTTGCAGATGATATTGCTGACCAAATTACAAATAACACAACAAATATCAGCAAAAACACAAATGATATCAAAAATATCAAAGGTAATTTATCTAAAATCGATAAACGTGTTGATAAATCTGTAGCAGGTGCAGCAGCGTTGGCAGCATTGCATCCACTTGATTTCGATCCAGATGCTAAATGGGACTTTGCAGCAGGCTATGGTCATTACCGCAGTGGTAATGCTGCCGCATTAGGCGCTTTCTACCGTCCTAACGAAGACGTACAACTTAGCGTAGGTTCTACTGTAGGCAGTGATGAAACAGTATTTAATGCTGGTTTATCTGTGAAAGTAGGGGCTCATAGCGGTGTATCTCGCTCTCGTGTAGCGATTGGTAAAGAAGTATTAGCTCTTAAGAAAACTGTAGCTGAACAAAATGCTCAAATTCAAAAATTGACTACCTTGTTGAATGGTGTTGCTGGCACTAAGATGAAAGCTGACCACACAACATTGTTCCCAGATATCCCTACAAATCACTGGGCATATGAAGCTGTAAGCGATTTATCTCGCCGTGGTTTAGTAGAAGGCTATCCAGATGGCACATTCGGTGGCGACCGTATGTTAACACGTTATGAATTTGCTCAAATCGTATACCGTGCTATTCAAGACGGCGTAACAGTTAATGATCGCCTTGTAACAGAATTCAGCCCTGAAATGGCATTGTTCCGTGTTGACACTGTAGCTAAAAATGCTAAAGGTGAACCAACAATCGAACGCGTTCGTGTTAACAAAAAATAAGGATACTATTAGTTTATAGTGTTCACACAACTTAATAAGTAGCTACTATGCCATACCTCAACTCCACCCCGAGGTTGCATAGTAGTGAATATAAAAAGGAGTAACTGATTATATCAGTTACTCCTTTTTGTTGTTATATTAGGCTCACTATTCTTTTTATTTGGCAAAATAACCTAGCGACTGGATGTGTGCGATGGACTCGTTTAAATATTGCTCAGAGGACACAATGTGTTTAGTGCCATCATCTTTTGTTCTTTCAACGGTCATGTTTTCGTTCATGGTATCAATTAATTCTTTTCGAGATATTGGCTTTGCCATCAATTTCATGACGTAGGATAGACCTTCATCTACGGAATAGTCTATTTGGTTATACATATTGCCGAGGCACATGTATTGATAACCACCTTTTTCAACGAGGGTGGATACATAGTTTATGAAATGCTCTGGAATATAGGTTTCGTTTTCCACAAATGGCAATTGGTCATACTTTTTAGCATACGTGTTGACATGTCCAACGATAGCAAGATGGAATAAACGTCTATACATAGCATCAGTATCGATTTCAGAATCAGGATGATGTTCTTCAATATGTTTCATAATATCCGCTACATTGAATGGTCGTTTTGTATCCATTAATTCTTGAATGCTAATGTGCATAACATTGGTCCATTCTGGAGGAACACCAGGCTCTTCATCTAATGCATTGTTGAAGTATAGTGTATCTAGTACTTTCTTCTCAACCCTTTCGTCATGGGAAATTTTATCTTCGTTACTACACTTTGTTAATAGGGCCATGCGGAACTGAGTATCATACACATAATCGTAGTACTGTTCCTTATCAATGTAGCTATCTCTAGCTAATGTTCTAATATTATTTTCGACATTACTATCAAGCCATGTAATGAAGGAACGATTCAATGTTTCGTCACCGATGTAAGCGCAACCTTGCTCTTGCGCACGTTCAATAAATTCTGATACATATACAGGATCATTAATAGCTTCTAAGTATTCGTGCCCAACGTAGTAATCGTTAGATTGGAGTACACGATTTATGTTTTTGATCTTATAATCAGAAATTTGTTGGGAACGTTCATCTAGCTTCATTGTTTCTGCAATGAGTTTTAATACATTTTTTGTGTAGACCGTACGCTCTTGTAATGAGTCGTTAGGTGCATGTTTTTCAGAATATAACATAATATCCCGCAATTGCTCTAATCGTTTCCAACCGGGATACGTATTATATGAAACATAGGCGATACCGCGATCAGATAAGTTGCGACTGCAAATATTAAGGATTTTATCTTTTACCACATCAGGCACCCACGACCAAATACCATGGACGATAATGTAATCGAAGGTACCAAATGAATCATCAATATCCATAATATCTTTTTCTAATAATGTAATATTTTTTAGCCCCATGGATTCAATTAATTCATTCCCATGCTTTACCTGAGTAGGGGATAGGTCGATACCTGTAAAGGTAGTCGTTGGATTATATAGGGCTTGGGGAATGATATTACCACCGCAGGAAGAACCTAGTTCTAATACGCGAGCTTCTTCTACAGGTACTGGGTCTAAGCCATAAATAAGAGCTTTTGCCATTAAAGATGTAATACATGTATTGTAAAATGGTTTTGATACGTATAGAAAATCGTCGTAAGATTCCTTTAGGTCGTTAATTTTAGATTGATCTACACTAGTAATGTGTTGTTTACTCATTAGAATATATCCCCTCTATAACTAATACTCGTAGAATGGTCCTCATAATGATTTAGTATATCATAATTTTTATCAGAATCGGTCAAAAAATTCATAGTTATTTCATTTATGAGTTCATATATGAAAAAAATGTGAAAGTACCTTTAAAAGATTGTTGGATTATTATATTCATATTTTTCTATGATCCATATTTTATAGATAATATATAAATAGATGCCAAAATCGAGAAAAATCAATGAGATTAAATCAATTAAACGTTTATTTATAACTTGCATTAATATTGTTATCGAAAAAACTAGTACTGCATAGAGAAAAATAGATTATATTTTATAAAATACGTATAAAACACCGAAAAAATGAGTAAAAAAACACTCATATATTAAATTTTGTTTAACAAAATAAAGGTTCTGACAACAAACCTTGCTGTTTATGATAAAAACATGAAGAAAACTATTTACAACATTTTCGATATATGATATTCTGTTCATGACACAAAATGAAAGAAATATGAAAGATACTCAGAAAGGCGTAAAGGTATGGGAAATTTAGGCTTTTTGTTCTTTTGTATTTTATTGATTTAATTATAAGGATTGTAATTGTGTCTAGTTAAGAAAGGGGTTCATAGTAATATGAATAAAATCTTTAAAGTTGTTTGGAGCAAAACTAAAGAGTGCTACGTAGTAGTTTCCGAAGTTGCAAAAAACAATGGTGGTAAGAAAAAAGCTCTAGCTAGCGTGTTAGCTGGTTTGGCTATGGTGGCTGCTACAGCAGGTACACCTGTACAAGCAGATGGTAATTATGGTGGTAGTGCTGTTAATATCACTCCTAATGCTTATAATGGTTCTAATAGAACATCTCCAAACTCTGTTGTTGTTGGTTACCAAAATAATACAACTGGTGGTAGTGGTAACGGCCATATTATTTATGGTGCTAACAATGTGGCGAATCAAGATTCATCTATGGCTCTTGGTAACCAAAACGTAGCAACTGGTCCTGCTGCATCTGCAATTGGCGTAGGATCTCAGGCAACTGGTAGAAATACAATTGCAGTAGGTAATGTGGCAAAAGCTAGTAATACAGATAATATCGCTATTGGCACATATTCTGAAGCATTAACTAGTGGTCAAGATGCATATGCTCTTGCAGTGGGTTCTTATTCAAAAGCTAATGCTCATATGGCAGTTGGTGTTGGTGCACTTGCTAATGCAACCGGTACTGAATCTACAGCGGTTGGTGCAGGCTCTAAAGCAACTGCTAAAAACTCTCAAGCTTTTGGTGCTCGTAACACTGCATCTGGTCAAAATGCTACAGCTATTGGTTATGGCAATACCTCTGCAGTAGAAGATACTATTACAGTAGGTACTAGCAATACTGCATCCGTTGGTGGTGGTATCGCTATTGGTCAAGATAACGTCGCAAACTCTGGTGGTACTGCAGGTAATACTATGATTGCCATCGGTCGTCAAAATGAAGCGACAGCACAAGATACAATTGCTATTGGTCGTGAAGCAAAAGCTAAAAAAGATTTAGGCGTTGCTATCGGTAATCGTACAGAAGCTACAGCTAATGCTGCTATTGCTATCGGTTCTAATGGTGCTCCAAGTCCTGGTGTTACACCTAAAACAACAGCTAGTGGATTTGCGGCTGTTGCAATTGGTATGCAATCTAACTCTTCTGGCACTGCTTCCACTGCAGTGGGTGGTAAATCCCAAGCAACTGCAAATAGTGCAAGTGCATTTGGCCGTGCTGCGAATGCATCTGCTGAAAACGCAACTGCATTAGGTTTCGAAGCAGCTGCATCTGTAAAAGATGGCGTTGCTCTTGGTTCTAACTCTAAAGCAACTGTAGATAAAGGTGTTAAAGGCTTCAATCCTGCTGAAGATCGTGATAATAAATACGGTGGTTTAGCTGGTAATGCACAAACATCCACATTGGCAGCTGTTTCCGTAGGTGACGGTGCAAATGCAACTCGTCAAATTACAGGTCTTGCTGCAGGTACTAATGATACTGATGCTGTTAACGTAGCTCAATTGAGAAGCGTTAACTTGAAATATGCTGGTGACACTGGCAATAGCGATGTATTGTTAGACAATGGTACATTGAATGTTAAAGGTGATGACAAATTCATCTCTACATCTGCTGATAAAAATGGTGTAAAAATCACTGCTAAAGTAGGTGAAAATATTACTACTAATGCCGATGGTAAAGCAGTTGCTCCTACTACAAACGGTATTGCTACAACTGACAATGTTACTCAAGCGATCAACAACTCTGGTTGGAAAGTAACTTCCGCTAATAATGGTGGTACTACAAACGGCACAACTTCTGAAAAAGTAAGCCCTGGCGATACTGTTACTTTCAAAGCTGGTAAAAACATTGTATTAGACCAAGCTGGTAAACAATTCACATATTCCTTGAATAAGGATGTTGATTTGACTAACGGTGGTTCCTTAACAGTTGGTGATACTAAAGTTACTAACGATGGCTTAACAATCACTGGTGGCCCATCTGTTAAGAAAGATGGTATCGATGCTGGTAATAAAAACATTTCTAATGTAAAAGCTGGTGTAAAGGATACTGATGCAGTTAACGTAAAACAATTAAAAGACGCTAAAACTAAACTTGTAGATGGTAAAAACACTAAAGTTACTGGTGAAGGTACTCAAGACGATCCATACAAAGTTAATGTAGAAGGCGACTTGAAAGGTATTACATCTATTTCTAATGCTGACAATGGTCCTAAAATGACAATTGGTGGCAACTCCATCAACATCACTGGCGGCCCACTTAACATGGGTGGTAGTAAAATCACTAATGTAGCTCCTGGTACAGACGATACTGATGCAGTTAACTACAGCCAAATCAAAGACTTGAGAACTGAAGTTAAAGCTGGTAATGGCGTAACTGTAGCTAAATCTCAAGGTACCGATGGCCATGATATTTACACAGTAAGCTCTACTGGTGCTACTGGTAACACTGATCCTTCTAAAGTTGAAGGTGGTAAAAATACTACTGTAACAGGTGATGGTACAGCAGCTACTCCGTACAAAGTAAATGTACAAGGTGACTTGAAAGACATCTCCTCCATTACAAATGGTACTGGTTCTGGTAAAATCTCCTTCGCTGGTGATCAAGTTGTAAAAGTTGAAGGCGACAACCCTATTTCCTTAGATGGTAAAGGTGGCTATGTAACTGGCTTACAAAACAAAGATTGGGATATTACTAACCCAACTGTTGTTTCTGGTCGTGCAGCAACTGAAGACCAATTGAAAAAAGTAAGCGATGGCTTCAACAACACAATTAAATTAGCTGGTAACACTGGTAACACAGATACTCAAAAATTCAATAAAACTGGTGGTTTGAGCTTCGGCGTAGTTGGTGCTAACAACGGTCAATACATCAAAACAACTGCTTCTGGTACAGATGTAGTAGCTGATTTGTCCGATGATGCAAAAGCTAAATTGAACCATACCTTTGAAGTAGCTCCTGGTTCTAGCAATGTAACAGTATCTAAAGATACAACTGATCCTAATAAAACAGTTTATAAAGTAGCTGTTGCTAATACTCCAGCAGCTGGTGCTTCTTCTACTGAAAGTGTAGTTAAAAAAGCAGCTACAACTGGCGATACTAACATTGCTGATGTTACTGTTGGTAATGGTAAAAACTCTGGTGATCCAGATGCTCAATACGAAGTTAATGTTTCCCGTAATGCAGTTAAAGATGCAGCTCGTGAAGCAGTAACAGTTAATAACGGTGGTACAACTACTGGTGGTAACTACACAGCTGATGCAGATAACCCTATCACTGTTAACCCTGTGAAAGATGATGCAAAGCATAACACTACATACGAAGTGAAATTCGATGGTGAAAAAGCAGCTAAACAAATTCCTTTGACTTACAAAGCTAATGGTACTGGTGACCAAAAAGTTAAACTAGATAAAGGTCTAAACTTCACAAACGGTTCCAACACAACAGCTTCCGTAGCTGCTGATGGCGTAGTTAAATACGACTTGAACAAAGACGTTGATTTGACTAAAAATGGTTCCTTAACAATTGGTGATACTAAAGTTAACAACGATGGTGTAACAATCACTGGT
>OGKM01000342.1_pt1 | contig 25700 bp, 31 predicted proteins | sample 1572501 | NCBI WGS metagenome assembly OGKM01 (sample SAMEA2582154, study PRJEB24529) | metagenome | biome: Human gut stool | place: China | collected 2011
AAGCCGCATAAATAATTTTTCTATTTAAACTGTATACTTGACAGGCAATAGTGCCCCCCGTCTTCGTTTAAAGAAAGGACCATCTTTCATGGATTATTCTATCAGAACTGCCCTTGGGATTAAAGATTCCCACTTAGAATTAGATACTGCCCATTTCAAAAATGTGATTGAAAGCCATGATAACCAAGTGGTTGTTCATCTCATTCAGTCTTATCCTTTACGCTCCCTGCGTTGCGGCCAATTAATGCTTAAAAATAGTTAACGTACTGGGACCAAGTCTACATTACCAACCAACTATTTGGTCGATTCGTAATCAAAAGTATCTTTGTAAACCTTCATCAGCTTGTCCATCAACGATTACGGAGTTGGCTAAGGTCAAGGACATTAAATATCGTCATCACATCAGCCAAGCAATTAAACAACAGGTGATGATACAACTAACTACCAACGAGTCCCAAATTGATATCGCCAAGGAACTGGGAATCTCTGACTGGACTGTTAGACGGGTTATCTTTAACCTGGATCAATTTTTCAAACCAAACTATCATTCATTGGTTACCTCGCCATATTGCCTTTGATGATTTTAAATCTGGTCGCTTTGCACCCAGTGGAATGAGTATGATCCTGATGAACATTGAAAATCATCGTACCATTGATATTATTCTGTCACGACGTAATCGCTACTTGCGTAATTACTTTCTGCGCTACGATCGTGCGGCTCGTCTGGCAGTGCGCACGGTTACGGTTGACCTGTATACGCCTTATCGTCATCTTATTCATGAACTATTTCCCCATGCCATAATTATTGCCGACCACTTTCATGTGGTCGCTCAAGCTTACCGAGCTTTGAATAAAATTCGGGTTAAAGCTATGAACCAAGCTGGCAATGGGAGCCATCAATGGCGGGCACTCAAGCATTTCTGGAAATTAATCCTAACCCTAGCGGGGTACTCAAATATGATAACTATTGGTCACGTCGTAATTTTGGCTATACTCAGTTGACCGACGTTGAAGTTATTCAACGCTTACTGGCTTTCAATGATGATCTTAAACAAGCTTATCGTTATTATCAGGACCTTATTCTCGCGATCAATCATCGTAGTAAGGATGAACTCAATCATTTACTCGCGATTAAATGGACCCAGCTTCCCCAATCACTTCAAAAAGTTCAACGGACTCTCCGGAGGCATCGTAAAGAGATTATCACCAGCTTTAAATATGGTGACTACACGAATGGTCCAGTCGAAGGAACTAACAATAAGATCAAAGTTATTAAACGAACTGCTTATGGCTTTCGTAACTTCTTTAATTTTCGGGCTCGAATCCTGCTTGCCCTTCCTAACTCATACTTTGCCATCAACTGGAAGAATAAAAGAACAGCTCATGTCCAATCTCAGACACGAGCTGTTTGAAAAGTTATTCAAATTTTTCTATCAGTACTTCTTGACGAAAAGCCATAAAAAAGAACTGCTCCATCAAAAGCAGTTCTTCATAATATTAGACAAATTATTGTGGAACAACATTAGTCGCTTGAGGGCCTCGATCGCCTTGTTCAACATCGTAACTAACTTTTTGCCCTTCCTCAAGACTCTTAAAACCGTTAGTTTTAATTGACGAAAAGTGTACGAATACATCTTTATCATCTGAACCAGTGATAAACCCAAAGCCCTTATCAGCATTAAACCATTTTACAGTACCATTTTGCATATATATATATATCCTCCTAGGAATCAAACCAAAGTAACCAAATTGAATTAACATCTAAGAAAATAATAGATAGCAAAGATGAATGATACTTATAACTTCCGTATATGTCAATTTGACTAATTCTAACACTTTAATTTGCTGTATGCAACCCTAAATAATTCAAGCGCACAGTTTTTCATATGACTATAATGATGTCCAATCGGAGTTGCTCAGTGTGATAAATAATTGGGTAAGTTCCTCAAAAGAGTTACAGTTACTGGTGGATGACTATTTGTTAACGGTTAACTACAGGTCGGTAATTGAAAATGATCTTGTCAATTATACACAAGGCATTGAATCGTATTTTAGAAATGAACGTCTTACTTTGAGGGATAAAATAAACAAATTTATTGAGGAATTGCCTGAATCCTATAGAGAACTATTATCTGAACACGTTGGAAATACAGATGATTGGATTGGAAAGCTTGTAAGCACAAGGGTATTCCTAACACACGGAGATAGAGAAAATATGGCGGTATCTAATCCTTATAAGTTAGTGCAGATGACAAAAATATTCGGCTTTATGGTTAGAATCTTTATTTTACAAAAATTAGGGATAACCATTGATAAACCAAAGATACTTAATAAATTTAAGAATGTTTTAACTACTCATTAGAGAGTGTCAATAATTTTGTGTAAAAAGGGATCTTCCTGTGCGTATGATGAAGTCTGATTTTTAAAACATTGCGTCAAGCGTGTCTTTACAGTTGGTAAATCCAGTGCTGGTCCGGCGTATTCTGGACAGATTCTGATCATAGGTCGCTAATAAGCGGTTGGCTGCAGTAAAAAAGTTATCGGCGCGTTATTTGCCACAGACAATAAAAACAGCCGCAGTATACTAAAAATTAAGCGTGACGGATGGCTGATTCATATGGCAAAATTATTAAAAAGATTAGTGTAGTCAGAATTGCCGACCAATGCAGAGATATGGGGGATTGCCATGATTATTTACGGAACTAAAGAAACAAGAAAAGTCTACCATATGCCATTGCCTGATCAGATTGTCAGTCCACTTTTGCGTCTAACGATTGCCAATACTAAGCAAAAGGAAGCAGGCGATCGGCTCTTTGAATGGGGCGCTAAAGTCTTTTACTTTGAAGGATCGCGTTGCCTGCAGCTTTGTAATTTTGCCAGTAAGTTTACAATTGTGATGGCGCTTGTAACCGATGACATGATTAAACGTTTGCCAGAATACATTTTTGAATATCTCTATGATGTTTATGCTGGTGATCCTCAGATGAAAAAACTGATTGATCGTTATCTAGCCGACAATACTATCATGTTTTTCGATAAGCTGACTGATCGTGTAACCATCAGCAGCATGAATCATTTTCAGGTTTATTTCATGGGCGATGGCGACCGCTTTTATGACTTTGCGGAAGGCAATCTGATTCGCACGCGGGCATTGAACAAGAAAGTCAATTGCGACTATTTGATGGGGATGACGATTGATGGCAAAAAGACCTACATCTATCCTGCCGAAAAATTTGCGGAATTGCTGAAAGCCAGATATAGCTGATTTTGCCAGTCAAAAGGAGGGCGCGGCATGAACTTCTACTTTCTTTTATTCGATAAATTTGAAACTTTGGATCTCTTTGGACCGGTTGAAATCTTTGGAAGAATTCCCGATGCACGGCTTGACTATATCTCAATGAAGGGCGGGATCATTACCAGCGCACAGTGTACTCAGATTTTGACGCAAAAAGCAGCCAAACTGCCAGATGACGCGGTACTGGTGGTTCCTGGCGGTCGGGGCACGCGGCCATTGGTGAAGGATGCTGACTTTTTGGCGAGACTAAAGGACCTTGCCGATTCAGCTACCAATGTTTTGTCAATCTGCACGGGATCGGCATTGCTGGCTGCGGCCGGGGTTTTGGTAAATGTCAAGGCGACATCCAACAAGTATGCTTTTGAATGGGTAACGAGTACGGGGGATGCAGTCTGGATCAGAAAAGCACGTTGGGTTCATGATGGCCGTTTTTACATGTCATCGGGAGTTTCAGCGGGAATTGACATGGCACTGGGATTCGTTGCTGATCATTACGGTCTGGATGCTGCTAAAGCCAATGCACAGAAGGTCGAATATATTTGGAATGAAGATTCAGAAGTTGATCCGTTTGCTTAAAATTTTAAAATGAAATCTTTTTTCGTTATACTATAAACAATAACAGTCACCGGAGGATAGTGTGCCGCAGCACAGGGGATCGCAGTTATCTGCAGGCCGCCTATCAGATAAGGTGTCGGGTGAGCCCGGTTAGATGTTTTGGCATCGCTGGGCTTTTTTAGTACCGGCATTGATTTAAGGAGGCTTTTAATTATGGTAGAACTGATTTTGCTGCAGCCAAAGGATCGTGAACAATTTATCAAAGATAATCAATGGGTCTTTAAATATGGCGCGTTGGCAGAATTTGGCAAGCGCAATGATCAATTTGAAGAGGGCAACGAGATAATCGCGCGCCAAACGATTGAGAACTGTATTGATCAAGGCACGGCCTATCGTATCTGGCAAAATGGTCAAAAAGCAGGCGGGGCCGTCGTAAACATTAATGGTGATCATGGCAGTCTGGAACTGCTGTTTGTCAATCCAACCATGCATAGTCACGGGATTGGCAAAGCTGCCTGGCGAGCAATTGAGCAGATGTATCCAAAAGTCAAAGTCTGGGAAACGATCACGCCTTATTTTGAAACGCGCAACATCCATTTTTACGTTAACAAGTGCGGCTTTAAGATCGTTGAATTTTATAATCCGCATCATCCTGATCCCAGCTGGTCGGCTGCTGATAATCAAGTTGGTTGGCTGGATTTTCGCTTTGAAAAAAGAATGGAATAGGCGTTATCATTAATTAATTCCTAAACACGACTATTTATTTAAAGGATGATGAAATGGCTTCTTTACTATTAGGGGTAATTTATTTGATCTTTGTCAGTCTGGGGCTGCCTGATTCGCTGTTGGGATCGGGGTGGCCACAGATGCAGGCTGCATTTAACGTTCCTTCATCATATGCCGGCTACGTCTCAATGACGATCGCTTTTATGACTATCATTTCGGCATTGCTGAGTCCTAAACTGATTCAGAGATTTCATACCAGCTGGATCGTTATTTGCTCAATTTTATTAACGATTGTGGGGCTGTTTGGCTTTTCGTTTTGTACCGAGTATTGGATGCTGCTGATTTTCGCGGTTCCCTATGGCTTAGGGGCTGGCGCGATTGATGCCGCGATGAATCATTATGTCGCCAGCTATTATTCAGGCGCCTTTATGGACTGGGGGCCGTGATCAGTCCGTATATCATGGCATTGGCTCTAAAGACGGCGCGTTGGAATGAGGGCTATCGCTGGACGGCTTCTTTGCAGACGGGGATTCTGCTGGTCGTATTGTGTTCATTGCCACTCTGGCATCAAAACGAGCAGCCCGATGAAAAGCAAGCCAAGGCGGCCGGTGCGGGAATCAAAGAAGCAATCAGACAGCGGGGCGTGATTACGACGCTGCTGGCCTTTTTTGCCTACTGTGCTGGAGAAGCCACTTGTTTTTTATGGACGCCAAGCTACTTTGCCGGGACGAGAAGCGGTTTGAGTGAGGAGACGATTGCCTCATTTGGTTCGCTGATCTTTGGGGGACTAATGCTGGGGCGCTTGTTGGCGGGAATGGCTGCCAACCGCTTTGGTGATCGCTTGATGATCAGAATCGGTGCGGCAGTTGAGCTGGTTGGCATTGTGCTGGTTATGCTGCCGACTGCTAGCTACCAGATTGCAGCAGTTGGCTTTGTCGTTATCGGTACGGGGATGGGACCAATCTATCCATCGATTCAGCACATGGCACCTGCTAACTTTGGCCAGCGCTACAGTGCCGCCGTAATTGGTCTGCAGATGGCGGCAGCCTATACTGGCACCACTTTTATGCCGACGATTTTTGGCCTTTTGCAGCAGCAATTCGGTATTTGGATCATGCCATACTATCTGCTGGTGTTTGCGGTGCTTAATATCGGCCTTTTAGAGCTGACATATCAAAAGCTTCACAATCAAATTCGGTGAGCATCAAAAGTTCGATGAATCAATCTGCTTAATGCAGTTACGAAATTGGACTGGTTGGAGTAAACTGTAAATCAATTGCTAGGTGATGAACTGTTGATAAGCTCAGCCGTTTCTGCTTCGGCGTCAGCTTAACCGGTTATGAGGTGATTTAGATGAAAATATTGCATATTGGCAAGCAGGGAAATCTACAGCGGTTCGCGGCTGCTGACGGCTTTTTGAATTCGTTGGACCTGGTTGATTTAAAACCAGATCTGCCAGTTGAAGAATATCTTAGCCAAGCTGGCGACGCGGACTTTATCGTTGCTGACGCGATTGCAGCGGTACCAGGAGCCTTGATTCGACAAATGCCTAATCTGTTGGCAATCCATTCTGAAGGCGTTGCTTTTAATGCAATTGATCTAAAAGCTGCAGATGAATGTGGTGTCTATGTCTGCAACGCGCAGGGCATGAATGCAATGGCAGTAGCTGAGCAGACGATTTTATTGATGGTCGGGATGCTGCGCAATGTTGTCGTAAATGATGCGGCAGTAAGAGCTGGTCATTAGATTGAAGCCAAGGGAGCCTATATCCAAAATGCCAACCTGCTTGAACTGGCTGACTGCAGCGTGGGACTGATTGGCTTTGGTGATATTGCCCGGCAAACTGCTCGCTTGTTAAAAGCCTACCAGGTTAAGAATATTTACTACTACAAGCGTCATCGACTGGATCCAGTACAAGAGCAGCAATATGGCGTACAGTATCGTGAATTGGATGACTTATTGGCACAGAGTCGGATCGTCAGTCTGCATTTGCCAGTAACCAAAGCAACGCGGCATATGGCAGATCAGACCTTTTTTGCCAAAATGCAGCCAGGTAGCTACCTGGTTAATACGGCCCGTGGCGAACTGGTTGATGATGCGGCACTGATTGAAGTGCTCAAGTCTGGACATTTAGCGATGGCTGGTCTTGATACGCTGGATCATGAGCCGGTCTTAAAAGATCATCCGCTGTTGAATCAGCCGCGATCGATTGCCAGTCGCCTGCTGCTTAGTCCGCATATTGGCGGAATTACCGCAGCCAGTTTTTATCGCGGCTATGCCATGATTGATGAGGATCTGTGGCTGGCTGCTCAAGGTCAAGAGCCTAAGCGCGTCGTCAATCATCCCCAGATTCCTAAAGCAGATTAAGCCGCTTAACAAGATTACAGATTTCAACCTAAAGCGCTGCGCTGACCTAAAGTCAGAGTGGCGTTTTATTATATTGACGACCTACTCAAAATGGCTGCTGTCGGTGGTGGTTGACTTAGGCAACAGCTCAAGAATCTTTTATTTACCATTGACTTATAGTTAACTTTAAGTAGTAGGGTTAGTCATAAAGGGGGATTCGGAATGTCTGATATGACGATCACTGAAGTAAGCCGGAAGTATCATATCAATGCGGCGACGCTTCGCTATTACGAACAGATTGGCCTGCTTCCCAAGGTGCCGCGGCGTGCAAATGGCAATCGCTACTATGATGATCACTTGCAGTCTTGGCTTGAGATGATCATCTGTTTGCGGCATTCAGGCGTGCCAGTGGAAGAATTGGTAAAATATGCCCAGTTGCTTGAGCAAGGCGATTCAACGCTTGAGGCCAGAGAACAGCTGTTGAAAGAACAGTTAGCCATGTTGATCCAAAAACGCAAAAATCTTGATCGCTCAATTGAACGTTTGCAGCATAAAATCTCGCTTTACGAAAATGGTGAGATCAAGCAGAATCGATCTTATTTTGAAGAGTATGACATTTTAGACAATTAAGGAAGCGTGCGATATGAAAACAATAATTAATCTTTTTCATCCTAATTTTAAACAGTCGCGGGTTAATAAAAGGTTGGCTGACCAGGTTAAAGGCGAGTTTGAGGTACGCAATCTAGCTGAGCTGTATCCCGATTTTATGATCGACGTAAAAAAAGAGCAACAAGTACTGGAAAAAGCGGATCGGGTTGTTTTACAGTTTCCTATGCAATGGTATTCGTCACCAGCGCTGCTGAAACAGTGGGAAGATCAAGTGCTGACCTATGGCTGGGCGTATGGAAACAAGGGAACGGCACTGCATGGCAAAGAGCTGCTGATCGCCGTTACGGTAGGGGCCGACAACTATGGGCATGATGATTTTGTCGGTTACACGATTGATGAGCTGCTGCGACCATTGCAGGCAACCAGTCATTTGATTGGAATGCGTTATTTAAAGCCGTTTGCGGTCATGGGCGCTTCTTCAATCAGTGATGAGAATCTGCAAAAAGCAGCTGAAGAATATGAGCAATATCTCCAAAAAGACGTAGCGACGCTTGGCACTTTTGAATAGTTTAACGGAGGGATGGTTATGGAATATACGAAACTTGGCAAAACGGATATTGAAATCTCTCGGCTTTGCGTTGGCTGTATGAGTTTTGGCAAACCAGGAACCATGCATGACTGGACACTGGATGCTGCTGACACCGAAAAAGTGGTCAGACATGCCCTTTCGCTGGGAATCAACTTTTTTGACACAGCGAACGGTTATTCTAAAGGTACCAGTGAAGAATACCTGGGCCAGGCGCTTAGGAAAAACGTAGCTCGTGATCAAGTCGTAATTGCATCAAAAGTGTACTTTAATCCTGGACGTCTTTCTTCAACCGCGATTCATCGTGAAATTGACGGTACGCTCCAGCGGTTGGGTACTGATTATCTGGACTTATATATTATTCACCGTTTTGATTACGAGACGCCGATTGAAGAAACGATGGCGGCATTAAATGATCTGGTTAAGGCTGGCAAGGTACGGGCAATTGGTGCATCGGCTATGTATGGCTATCAATTCTACAACATGCAGCTCGCAGCTCGCGATCATGGTTGGGCAAGCTTTCAGGCAATGGAAAATCACTATAACCTGCTTTATCGTGAGGACGAGCGGGAATTGATTCCGATCTGCCGGCAAATGGGTGTCTCATTGATTCCATACAGTCCTTTGGCAGGTGGGCATCTGACGCACCCATACTGGCATTCAGATACGCTGCGCAGCCGAACGGACCGAGTTTTAGCAGGTAAATATGATCGAGCGCAGGAAAACGATATGCAGATTGTCAAGCGAGTTCAAAAATTGGCTGAGCGCTATCACGTTAAGATGCAGCAAGTCGCATTGGCCTGGCAATGGGCGAAAGGAGTTGCGGCGCCGATCGTTGGTGCAACGAAGGCATCCTATCTTGACGATGCCGCAGCGGCACTTGATCTGCAACTGACCAAACAGGATATAGCCTATCTGGAAGCTCCTTATCAACCGCATGCAATTGTAGGCGTAACCATAATCTAGATCAAGGAACGGTCTTGATCGATGAAAAGAAAGATGCCAATTAAGAAGTTAATGAAACAAACCTTGGCATTATCATATGTCCAAAAATTAATAGCGTTATCGTAAGTTCCTTAAAAACTTGAGATAACGCTATTTTTAAAATTTTCTATAGTAAAAAGATGTTTAATAGCTAAGTTTAAGATTGACCACAGCTTTCATGATTGTAAACTTGATGTTTTCCTGCAGCTTGCTAAGGATTCCTTGGTGTGTTGGCTTAAATTGATTGGGAATATATACGATCCGTTGTTTGGTATTTTGCCAGTTGTCTTGATTAAAGTCGGTTAATTGGCATTTTAAGGGATGAACATTGAACTTGCCATCTGCGACTAATTGAGCTAATAAAAACAGTTCTTTACCGAAAACAGCTACTGGAATGCTGCCAATACCGCTCCCCAAGAGACGAAGATTGTTTGATCGTAATGCATCAGCTGGCAGTTCAATGCTTTTTCCAGCAATGCTGCCGATTTGCACCCATTCTAACAATGCTGCCGGATTGCTGCGTAGACTAAGCAGTTCTTTAAGCATTGTTTGAGCTGGTATTCCCCAAAGGTAGTCAAGCACGACATCGATTGCGCCAACCGTTTTTAATTGCGCTGCCAAATTATCATTTAATTGGATGTAATCATCGGCAGGCAGTGATTGAAGAATTTCTTGATTCCTTCCAGCTGCGATAACTTTGCGTGCACCAAGATAACGGGCGATTTCAACGGCGAGACGACCGGCATAGCCTGTTGCCCCAAGCACTAATACGGTTTTATTCTTAACGCCAGCCGATAATTGCTGACGAATTGCCATCCATGAAGATAAAGCCGGGTTCATTGAGGCGGCGATTTCAGCTGGATCAATATTTTGTGGTAAAGGTAGCAGGCGTTTTTTAGAAACCGGTACTTGTTGAGTAATCGCACCGTATTTTTCATTTGAAATCAAAAAGTAGTAATTTTTGCCATACTGATCGCGACCAACACCATCCAGTCCTGGTATAAGCGGCAAAACGGCCGGATTAGCTGAATAGTGACTGCCATTGGCACGAGAACGAGTTACATTGTTGACGCTGGCAGCTAAGACATCAAGTAACACTTCATCATTTAATGGGGTAGGGATATCAATGTTTTTTAAGACTGGTTCTTTTTGAAAGTTTTCAACGACAACCGCCATCATTTTTTTGGACATAATCATAACTTCCTTTCTTTTTATTACCGGTAATTTATTTTATAATTATACAAATGAATGATTAGTTGTCAATATTTATTACCAGTAATTCATTTTGAAAGGACCCGAAATATGAACGAGATTGAAGAACTTCAAAAAACGGTGCGTGAGTTTGACCGTCATGCTGAGCTGTTGCGTCATCAGATGCTAGATAAGATTATTGCTGGTGAGATTGGTAAGTTTTCATCAGAACAGGCGCGTCGTTTAACCAAACACCATTTCTCACATTCGGAAATGCAGCTTTTATCATATATTGAAAATGCAGGAGCTGAAACGGCTTATCAGCAACTTACCCAAGACTTGGAGATATCGCAAGGAATGATTTCGCGCTATGTTAAACGCTTAGCCGAGTTAGGACTATTGGATCGTTATCATAAGCCGGACGATAAAAAAGCTATCTATCTGCGCATTACGTCTGTCGGCAGCAAGGTTGCCAAACTTCATAAAATGATGCATGAGGCAGAATATAATCACTATGCAGAAATTATGGCTGAGCTGCCAGCTGAATCTATAAAAAATACGATTGCGGTTTTAAAAAGACTAATGCATTAAAACCGTAATCGTATTGATAATTTTATTCAGAGTCGGCAAGGTTCTGGATTGATATGCCTAATCAGAATGACTGTGAGTACGCCTTGAAATTATTGAATGGGGGCAGCTGCCAGAAAGCGGCTGATCTTTTGGGCAGCCATGGGAGCGTATTGGAAGATTGAGCCATGGCCTGAGTCGGGAAAAATCAGTAACTGACTGTTTTTGATTTGATCATGCATTTGATAGCTGTTAGGTGTTGGCACCATTGTATCGCGATCGCCATTGATGATTAGCGTTGGCATGGTTAAATAGCTTAAATCATCAGCCGGAGCAGTTCCCCATTTTTTAATGGCCCGCAACTGACGTAAAAATGCGCCAACTTTTATTTTTTCATCTGCAAAGGCAGGCGTTCTTTGACCAATGCGGCCGAGTACTTGCTTGGCTTTTTGAGCACCTTGTTGGTCATGAGGATAGAAAAGATATCGTTTAGGATTGGTGTGTTTGAAAAAGGATTTAATCATTGTAGTAAAAGTGATTGTTGAAACCTGTGCGATTCCTTGACCGCCACGTGGACCAGTACCAGCTAAAGCTAGGCGGTTGATCAATTCTGGCTTTTTTTCAGCAACTGCTTGGGCAATCATGCCGCCCATTGACAATCCAAGCAGATTGATCTTTGAAAAGCCAAGCAGCTGTACGAATTCAATAATCTGGCTTGCCATCTGTTCAATCGTTGACGGCACTTGACCGCGACTGGCGCCGACACCAGGCAGATCAACCGCAATGACGTGATTTTGACCTGCCAGCTGGTCGATAAAAAGCGGATCCCAATCGTCAAGTGTGGCCGAAAGGTGCGTCAGCATGATTAATGGCAGACCATCATGATCAGTTCCCAATTCACGGTAGGCAAACTGGCCGATAAATTTATTATGAGTAGTTAAGTATGAAGTCATTTTAATCCTTAAAAGTAATAACGGTTTTTCCTTTCGCATGTCCTTGGTCGACTTTTTGCAAGGCTTCGTTAAGCTGGCTGAATGGATAGACCTGTTCAATGCTTGGATGCAATTGCTGTTTTGCAAAAATATCAGCTGCCTGCTGCAGTTGCTGACCATTCTCATGGACAAAAATGAAATAATATTTTTGCTGACGGCGCGCTGCCAATCTATCTAATTGCTTACCGACCAGGCTAAAGATGATTCGCTTGAAGAATGGCAGCTGCATGCGTTTGGCAAAGTCGCTATTCGGCATTCCTTTTAAAGAAACCAATTTGCCGCCATTTTTAAGAATCTGCAGCTGTTTAGCCGTTTCCTTGCCACCCAGCGTGTCGATTACATAGTCAATGTTTTTAAGCTTTTGGGCATAGTCGTCTTTTCGATAGTCGATAAATTCATCGGCACCCAAGGCTAAGACTCGTTCAGCATTACGGCCATTGCCATTAGTGATCACGTAAAGCCCCATCGCTTTGGCCAGTGGAATTGCCATCGCGCCAAAACCACCTGTGCCGCCGGAAATGAAAAGCTTTTTGCCAGGTTGAACATCCATCAGTTCGAAAGCCTGCATCGCGGTTAAGGCCGTCAGTGGAATGGCCGCTGCTTCCTCATTGGAAAGATAGGCGGGAACTTTGGCAATCGCGTGGCTATCGATTGCAACAAACTGGGCAAACGCGCCGGGATGTTTGAGCGGCAGGCGGGCAAAGACCCGATCGCCTTTTTTAAAACCGCTGACGTTGGCCCCTAAAGCCACGATTTCGCCCACGATCTCATTGCCAGCCACAATTGGCAGCTGGTAGGAAATGATCAGTTTGACTTCGCCTCTGGTAATCATGTTGTCAACGGGGTTGACACCGGCCGCCAGCGACTTGACCAAGACTTGATCTGCATTGATGGTTGGCATTGGGACATCGGTAATTGATAAAGCGACATCATGTTTATGGTACTGATTAAGAATGGCTGCTTGCATTTTTTTCCTCGCTTGCTTGTTGTTTAAGGTTATCGATAATATTGCTGAGTGTCTGTTGGGATAATTCATTTGCCAGGTCAGCCTCAATATTTTGAAAGGCTGGACTTAGCGCGCCTTGAATATAGCGGCCAACGGGGCAGGCAGCATTAGGATTTTGGTGAATGTTGAAAAGGTGTACCTGTGGGGTTTCTTGAACGGCTAGGTAAACGTCAAGCAATGAGATTTGGTCTTGGGACTTAACGAGAAAATAGCCTGGCTTGCCTTGATGAGTCTCAATCAAGTTGGCATTTTTTAAGAGACTGATGATCTTGCGAATATAGCTGGCGTTGGTACCGACACTGATAGCTAGATCTTTGGAAGAAAGCGTCCGCTCAGATTCGGCAATCATCACCAGAATATGTAAGGCAACGGAAAATTTGGTATCCATGGTTCCCTCCTTTTTGTACTTATATCTAATACAAATACAAGATTACTAAAAAGTTTTTTGACAGTCAACAATTTTGCTGCTGCCGGGTAGCGTCTCTACCAAAATTGAACAATAAGTTTTACCTAATAATTACGAGAACTGTAAAGAGTCGTTGCATTGTTTTTTTTAGATAAACACCGTTGAAATGCAACGAAACTTTCAAGCACATGAGGTGAAATGAATGTCCATTGAACTGAAGAATCTTTCCAATTGATAGTCAGTAAACGCTCTAAGTAATGTTAATAATTTATGTCAGCAATCTTTTCAAAGTTTTTTGGCACCCGGTCTTTATGGTCAGCCCTCGATGTTAAGATAAGCTTAAGAAGTAAAAAAGGAGTTGATCAATTATGCCATGGCTTAAGTTGAATGCTGGCAGTATTGTGTTTGATATAAATATGAAAGACTGCAATGCGACCGAATTAATCCAACTCAAAATCAAAGGTGCAGGCATTAATATCAACCCAAAAAATCGAGAAGTGCCTAAAGAAGAAATGATCTACTTGGCATGCGCATTGAAAAAATGTCTTTCACAAACCAACTATCACTGGCAACATGGCGATTCAGTTAATGGTCACTATGGTATTTTTCTGGAAAGTGAGGAAGGAGATAAGTATAGTGAATTTATTTACTACCTGGAAGCTCACTCGGCCAGCCGCGTCGTAATTGATTTTAATGAGCAAAATATGCGCTTCTTAATGGAATATATTGAAATGGTATTAGGTAAGATTGATTTTGATGGCGAGCTTGCCCAACAGCTGTATTCTAGTGGTAATTTATATTAATAATGTTTTCATGTATCTAAGTCGTCGAGTTTTTCGGATGCAGTGCATTCTGATCGTTGACTGGGTAAAGCAGAGCTGGTATTGATCAGCACTGCGATTGGGATTTGCCAAGTTAAAAATTGAATCACGATGCCAAATTAAAACCCCGGCCAGCGTTAAGCTGAGCAGGGGTTTATCAGTTAATTCGAATGGTGTCTGAAAAGTAAATCAATTTAAATGACGCCGGTCGGGAAAACTCGCCAGTTAGTCTTCATCGCTGGCCTTGTCGATGGCATCAATCACGCCATAACGAAAGCCGTGCTTTTCCAGGGCAGCCAGTCCCCGAATCGTCGTGCCGGCAGGAGAGGCGACTTGATCACGCAGAGCGGCTGGTGATTGTCGCGTTTCATAAGCGAGGGCGCCTGAACCCTTAACCATGCTGGCGATCAAACGGTAGGCAGTCTGGCGATTCAATCCGTGCTTTACGGCTGCATCGCTCATGGCATCCATAAAGACATCGACGAATGCTGGACCACAGCCGCCAATCACGCCCACGATATCCAACTGTTCTTCAGGCACCAGAACCACGTCGCCAAGGTCATTCAGCAGTTGAACGATGGTATCTTTGATGGTCTTGTCAAACGTTGGATTCAATGACAGGCCAATCGTACCGGCATTTACAGAAACCGGTGTATTGGGAATCATTGTTGCGACTGGATTATTGATCAGAGCTTTTTGCAGATCGATGCGCTTAACGCCAGCGGCTGCAGAGATAACAATCGTATGAGGATCCAGGGCCTGCAACTGTTCAGCCACGGTTACGGTCACAGGAGCCGGGGTCGTTAAGATAACGACATCGGGCTGCAGCTCAACCAAGCTTTGCGGATCAAAAACCAGCTTAAACTTATATTCATGGGCCAGCTTTTCAACGCGTGGATTTTTGGGGTTCAAAGCGATCAGATCGTACTTGGTCAGGTTGTTCAATCCCTGCATAATGGCGCCGCCCATGCTGCCAACGCCGACAATAGCAACTTTCATAATCAATGCTTCCTTTCGTTTAGTGCTGTTTTAATTATAACAAAACCTATTGGATCAGATTGACGTAAGAGCCGTTGATAAAGCCAAGATCTTTTGCTTGATACCAAACGACGCCATTATTGTCATTGAGCTTGCCGATAATATCTAACCGCTCGCCGTCGATCACCTTGCCGATGGTTTGCCCATACGGCTGATCGTAGACGTCCAGTTTCTTTCCCTGTACATAGTCAACGACGGCTTTGAGATGATTCAGCGGCAAGATTGCCAGCTGAGTGCCAGGTTTTGGTGCCAGGGAGTCGTCGTTAGGCAGCTCCTTGAAGTCCTTCATGGTATTGCTGTCGTATTTCAGCCAGCGATCCGCATTCACCTCGTACCAGAACTCGCCTTTTTGGGTGGCAATGCGCTGGAACGTCTTGACGAAAATTCCGCCGGGCAGCGGCGTATCGACCGGCATGCCATCAACGTCGTCAAACAGCTGCGTTGGCGTTGATAATTTTAGATACATAGCCACGGTTTGAACCTCGCCCCATGAATTGCGACGATAGTACAGGTGAACGCTGTGTGGCTGCATATCAAAGCTGCCGTTCAATTGACCATCGGCTTTAATGAATCGGTAGTTGGGAAACTTTAACTCGACAATATGAAAAGGCGTACCAACAAAGCCCCGCAGCAGCTGCGGAACGCGCAGATTGGCACCAGTATCGATATCGGTATAGTAGACCCAGATTGGGTTTCCGGTTTTAAATGAATCAGCCATAAAAATCGCTCCATAACTCTAAACGCTTGTTAATCACATTATAACGCTTTCGAACGCTAAAAGGTCTTGAATTATCGAGCAAAATTACTAATTCGCGTCTAAAATTCAAAGTATGTTATAATTGACTGGATATTTAGGCATAGTGCGAGAAAGGGGATATCAATGACAAGTGCTTCGGTGAGAACAAAACGCTTAACGGCTCAGACACTGCTGTTGGCGATTTTGATACTGCAGGATTTTATTCCAGCGTTAGGGAACATCCCAATTGGTCCATTGTCGCTGACGACGCTGCAGATTACGGTAATGATTGGCGCGGTAGTCATGGGGCCAAACACGGGAATGCTTTTGGGCGGTACCTGGGGCGTGATTACCTGGCTTAGGGCCTTCTTTTATCCCAGCAGTCCACTGGCGCCGCTGATCTTTACCAATCCGCTGATCGCGATCGTTCCACGGCTGCTGGTCGGTTTGGTGGCTGGCTATCTGTTCTTGTGGCTGCGCAAGGTGATGAAACAGCGCTGGGCATTGACGATCGTGGGGGCGGCCGGTGCTATGACCAATACGCTGCTGGTTTTGGGCGGTATCTATCTGTTCGCGCATACGCCAGCAGTTGCTAAGGGCTACCATACCGATGTTGCTCATTTAGGGACGGTCTTGGGGACGGTTTTGGCAACGAATGGCCTGGCAGAAATGGTTTTGTCAATGATTCTGGTGCCGGCAATCGCTATTCCACTGCTGCGCTATACGCATTTCAATGATCAAAAATAGACAAAAAGGCGCGACTGCCAGGCTCATAAGCTTGACAGCGCGCCTTTTATATTCAGACTAAACAGACTTTTTTGAGTTACTCAGCGTCGGAATCGTCTTTGGCTGCATCGGTTACGCTGGGAGTCTGCGTGTTGGTTGGAACTGGCGTATCAGCGGCCACGACTTCGATCTTGCCGTCGCCATCGAGCTTGGCAGCCAGCTTGTTGACTTGATCGTGATCCAAAACGTAATCAGCGATGCGGTCTTCAATCTGTTCTTCAATGACCCGGCGTAATGGACGTGCCCCCATCTTAGGATCGTAGCCCAGATCAACCAGTTTTTCTTTAACGTCGGTTGGAACTTCGATGTGCAGGTTCTTGTCAGCCAGCATGGCATTGACGTCATCGAGCATCAGTGAAACGATCTTCATCAAATCAGGCTTGGTCAATGGGTTGAACTGAACGATGGCATCGAAACGGTTCAAGAATTCAGGCTTGAAGTAGTCGGTCAGCTTGTCGATAATCGAGTGCGTTGAGCCGCTTGCTTCTGGGCCAAAACCGATCGAAGCCTCGGAGTCGCCAGTACCGGCATTGGAAGTCATGATGATGATGGTGTCCTTAAATGAAACCGTGCGTCCCTGCGAGTCAGTCAAGCGGCCATCGTCCAGAATCTGCAGGAACATGTGCATTACGTCAGGGTGCGCTTTTTCAACCTCATCCAGCAGAATCAGGCTGTAAGGGTGGCGCCGAACCTGTTCCGTCAGCTGACCAGCTTCCTCGTAGCCGACATAGCCTGGGGCGGCCCCAATCAGCTTGGAAGTCGAGGTCTTATCCATGTATTCGGACATATCGAATCGAATCATGGCATCTTTGGAACCAAACAGCAGTTTAGCCAGCTGCTTAGCCATTTCCGTCTTACCAACCCCCGTCGGCCCCACGAACAGGAAACTGCCGATTGGGCGGCCAGACTTGTTAAGCCCGATCCGATTACGCCGAATTGCCCGAGCAACCTTGTCAACGGCCTCGTTTTGACCAATCACGTGCTTTTCGAGCTGCTTGTCGAGATCACGCAGCTTGTTTTCTTCTTGTTTTTGCAAGTCGCCAACCGGGATGTGCGTCTTTTCTTCGACGATCTTTTCCATATCTTGAACGGTTACCGTTGCGGCTTGATCAGTATGATTTTCTTCGGCATCCTGCTTAGCCTTGGTCAGCTTGGAAACTTGATCGCGGTAGTAGGCGGCCTTTTCATAATCTTGGCTTTCAACGGCTTGCTGCTTGTGAGCCTCGGCCGTGTGAATCTGATTTTCGATCGTTGCCGGGTCGGCGGTCTTCAAGGTCAGGTTCTTGCGGGATCCGGCTTCGTCCAGCAGGTCAATCGCCTTGTCGGGCAGGAACCGATCTTGAATATAGCGATCGGACAACTTAGCCGCGGCTTGGATGGCATCATCGGTGTACTTGACGTGGTGGAAGTCTTCATAGCGGCCCTTGATGCCGTTTAAAATTTTGATCGTTTCTTCAACGGATGGCTCATTGACCTCAACTGGCTGGAACCGCCGAGCCAACGCCGCGTCCTTTTCAATCTTGCGGTATTCGTTCATGGTCGTGGCGCCAATCAGCTGCAGATCGCCACGGGCCAGGGCCGGCTTTAAGATGTTGCCTGCGTCCATGCCGCCTTCAGCATTGCCGGCACCCATGATTTCGTGAATCTCATCAATAAACAGGATGATGTTCTTATTCTTCTGAACTTCCTTCATTAACTGCTGCATCCGCTGTTCGAACTGACCACGAATGCCAGTTCCTTGAACCAGGGAAACAACGTCTAAGCGGATGATTTCTTTAGAAGCGATCTTTTCCGGAACCTGACCAGAAACGATTGCCTGGGCAAGACCTTCGACGACCGCGGTTTTACCAACCCCGGCTTCACCGATCAAAACTGGGTTGTTCTTAGTCCGCCGATTAAGAATCTCAATTACGCGCGCGATCTCATCGTCACGACCGATTACGGGATCGATCTTGCCTTGGCGGGCCAGGTCGGTCATGTTGACGCCGTATTGCCCCAACAGACCTTTGTTACGCTTGCCGCCGCCATTGCTGCTGGATTGAGCATTAAAGTTGGCGCTGCCTTGGTTGTTGGCGTCTTGGCTCTGCATGTTGTTCATGGCATTCATAAAATCTTCGAGACTGCCGAAGCCAAAGTTGTTGTTCATTCCATTACCCCCATTCATCAGGTTCATTTGTGCTTGCTGCATGTTTTGGTAGCAGTTTTGGCACAGGTCAATCTGCATGCGTTGACCGTTAAAATTCATTTGTAGGTGAATCGTTGCGGGATTTTGATGGCATACTTGACAAAGCATTTATTTTTACCCCCTCAGAAGTCAAAAATATATTTGACCTTTTTTGACCATAATGCAATTATACTTACTTTTAGTAATATATCAAGCAGTTTATTCGATAAAAGTCAAATTAATCAATGCTTGATACAATGCGCTTTATCAACAAAGGTCAAAAAGCAGATAAACTTTCTACCTTTGATTTTAGCACTGGTTGAATTAGAATGCTAAAAACCCCGCCATTTTAAAAAATCCGTTATAATATAAATAGGTGAAGAGCAATCAAGAAAAGAGGTGGGGAATTCGTGGCTGCCAAAGATTACCGTCAACTGCTTGAAGATCTGCGCGCCGGTAAGATTGAGGAATTTGTCGTGACGCCCGCAGAATTTATGGACTTCCAACCGATTTATCATGATTATGAGTATCGAACCCAGATTGAAGGGAAAGCCGAACGGGGCGGAGAATTGCACTATCATTTGATAAAACGAGATTAAATCCGCATTTTGGCGTCATTTGCCAAGAAATCGTCTTGTATTTACCGCTTACAATTGCTACAATGGTGATATTGAAAGCGTTGGTTGCCAATTGCCAATGCCCAACAAAGCCTTAAGGAGAATGATTACAATGGAAAAACGCGATTTTACGATTACTGCTGAAACTGGTATCCATGCTCGTCCAGCTACGATTCTGGTACAAACTGCATCCAAGTACACTTCTGACGTATCTCTGTCATACAACGGCAAGAGCGTTAACTTGAAGTCCATCATGGGTGTTATGAGCCTGGGTGTTGGTCAAAACGCTAACGTTACGATTACTGCAGAAGGCGATGACGAAAAGGAAGCTATCGAAGCCATCGCTGAAACGATGAAGAAAGAAGGCTTGGCGGACTAATATGTCAAGACAGCTCAATGGCATCGCGGCTGGTGGTGGGATTGCCATCGCGCCAGCCTATTTGCTGGGAGTTCCTGACCTATCCGTTAAGCAGCAACATACCGATAATGTGAATCATGAAGTCGCCCGGCTTCATGATTCTTTTGCTATTACGGCCAATGAGCTGCGGGAGATTTGTCAGCGAGCCCATGCTCAACTCAACAAACAGGCGGCGGTGGTCGTCGATATGCAGCTGCAGCTGGTGCTGGCTGATGATTTTCAACAGACCATTGAGCACCAGATCGTTGCCAATAAATATACGGCGGGCTATGCGGTCAAAAAAGAAACCGATCGCTGGCTGGCCGAAAATGCATCTTCTGAACAGGGACTGCATCAAAGAAGAATCGCCATGCAGGACCTTTTTAAGCGTTTAATGAGTCATATCTTGGGGATCGAGCTGCCGGATCCAAGCCGGCTCAAACATCAGGCGATTATCGTCGCTCACAGCCTGACGCCAACCGATATTGCCCGCTTTGACCGGCGCTATGTCGTAGGGATCGTCTCTGATCTAGGCGGCAGCACCTCGCATTTTTCCATCATGACCAAAGAAAAGGCGATTCCAGGCGTGGTTGGTACCAAAACGGCGACCCGTGAGATTCTGGATGGCACCTCGCTGATCGTTGACGGTATTCATGGCCGCGTTTTGCTGAGTCCAACGCCGGCTGAGATCGATGAATACGAGAAAAAAGCTGGCGACTATGCGCGGGAAATGGAGTCGCTCGGTGTTTTGAAGCATCAGCGAACCGTCAGTGCCGATGGTCGTCATTTCGAAATCGGTGCCAACCTGTTTATGCCCGATGAGATAGAAAGTGCCAAAAACAGTGGCGCGGAAGGAATTGGCCTGATGCGCAGCGAGGCTTTGTTTATGGGACGCGATACGCTGCCAAGCGAAGAAGAGCAGTTTTTAGCCTATAAAAAAATCGTCGCTGATATGACGCCAGAACGCGTGATTATCCGCACGCTGGATATTGGCGGCGACAAACCAATCGCAGCCGTCCAGACGCCGACAGAAGACAATCCATTTTTGGGGATGCGCTCATTGCGTTTTTCATTGGCGCACCCAGAAATTATGCGACCGCAGATGCGAGCCCTGCTTAGAGCATCGGTTTATGGCCGCTTGGCAGTCATGTTTCCGATGGTCAGCACGCTGGATGAGTTTTTGGCGGCACGCAAGGTATTAGAAGAAGAACGTCAAAAGCTGCAGGCGAAAGGAATCGGCTGCGCGAATCAGATTGAGGTCGGCATGATGGTTGAAGTCCCAGCCGCCGTGGAAATGGCTGATCAACTGGCACAGTATGCCGACTTTTTCAGTATTGGCTCCAATGATCTGACGCAGTATATGTTTGCGGCCGATCGCGGCAACAGCCAAGTCGCGCATCTTTACCAAACGCTGCACCCAGCCGTCTTAAGAGCCATTAAGCATACGGTTGACGCGGCGCATGCAGAAGGCAAATGGGTCGGCATCTGTGGTGAGATGGCCAATAACTCGCTGGCCACGCCGCTTCTTTTAGGAATGGGTATCGATGAGTTTTCGATGAACAGTACCAGTATTTTGCCGATTCGCTCGCTGATTGGCGAACTGCACGTGCGGCAGCTGCAGCCATTGGTTCACCAGGCTATGAATGCTCGTAATGCCAAAGAAGTGCGACAGATGATCATTGGTCGCGTTCCGGCCTTAAAAAACTTCAATTTCTAAAATTTAATCAAGGTCGCTTCAAATGTCTTGAAGCGACTTTTTTGTAGGGTTAAAATCAGTTATCTGATGATGAAGAATCAGTTAAAATGGAAAGTGCTGAATCTGAATCGTAATTGACCGTTCGCCGTTATTGGCGATTGAAAATTAAAGGGGATTGCATTGTGAATATTGGGTTGTTTACAGATACTTATTTTCCACAAGTCAGTGGCGTTGCGACGTCGATCAAGACTTTGCGTGATGAATTGACTGAACAGGGGCATCACGTTTACATCTTCACTACGACCGATCCAGCCGCCAAGCATGATGAGCCGGAAAATGGCATCTATCGCTTTCCCAGCGTTCCGTTTGTATCGTTTACCGATCGGCGCATTGCCGTGCGTGGCTGGATAAGGGCTTTGAGACTGGCCCGTAAGCTGCAGCTGGATATCGTTCATAACCAGACCGAGTTTTCCTTGGGGATGATGGGCAAGATGGTGGCCAAGGAGATGAACATTCCGTGCCTGCATACGTACCATACAATGTATCAGGACTATCTGCACTATATTGCCAATGGTCATATCATCAAGCCACATGATGTTGCCAGATTAGCGCATCTGTACCTAAAAAACATGACGGGAATCATTGCGCCTAGTGAACGAGTATTGGACACGCTGCAGGCATATAACGTGACCGCACCAATCAGAATTATTCCAACCGGGGTTAATCTGCGCGTGTATTCAAAACCAGACACGCCTGCGCAAAAACATGAGCTGCGGCAAAAACTGGGTTATGAAGATAATGTACCGGTATTGCTGTCGCTTAGTCGCCTGGCTTATGAAAAAAACATTCAGGCCCTGATTGAAGCGCTGCCGGATATTTTGCAGCATTGTCCTGACGCGCAGCTTTTGATCGTTGGTGATGGCCCCGCCAGAGAAACCTTGGAGCGGCAGGTTGTTAAGATGGGGCTTAGCGATCACGTTCAGTTTACCGGTGAGATTAAAAATGAGGACGTTCATCACTTTTATCAAATGGCCGATGTCTTTGTCTCAGCATCGGACTCGGAATCACAGGGGCTGACCTATGATGAGGCATTGGCATCCAACTTGCCGATTGTCGTGATGCGCAGTGAATATACCGACGAGTTGATTGATGATCCAGCTATTGGAATGAGTTTTCAAAAGCGCGTTGATCTGGTCAAGGGCGTTTTGTACTACCTTGATCATCCCGATACGCAGGAAACGATTACCAAGCGTCAGCAAAAACTTCATGATATTTCCTCAGAAGTCTTTGGTCAGCGCGTGATGGACTTTTATCTGGAATGTCAGCAGCGCCTGCAAGATGAGCAGGACGAAAAGAAACGACATCATCTTTTTGGTAAACGAGGTTGAGCATGTTAAAAATAACTATGTATTCTTCAGCGGATAAAGTAGCTGGTCAAGGGGTGGGCAGCGCTTATCTGGAGCTGATGCATCTGTTGAAAACGAAATTTAAAGGCGAGTTTGATATCGCGGTTAATCAGTACCGAACCAGTGACATCAGCCACTATCACACGATTGACCTGCCATTTTGGTTTTCCACTTTTTCAAAGAAACGCGGGCGCAAAATCGGCTACGTGCACTTTTTGCCTGAGACTTTAGAAGGCAGCCTCAAGATTCCGCAGCCTTTTCGCGGAATCTTTTATCGCTATGTGATTGCTTTTTATAAACGCATGGATCATTTGGTAGTGGTCAACCCATCGTTTATCGATCAGCTCGTTGCCTATGGGATTCCACGGAGTAAGATTACCTATATTCCTAACTTTGTCGATGATGCCAAGTTTCATCCCGTTGACGAACTCGAAAAAAGAAGGCTGAAAACTAAATGGGGGATCGCTCAGCAACGATTTGTCGTGGTGGGCAGTGGTCAGATTCAAGAGCGCAAGGGCGTTTTTGATTTTATCCAATTAGCCGAGCAGAATCCTGACGTTCAGTTTATCTGGGCGGGCGGTTTTTCATTTGGGCGGATTACGGATGGCTACGCGGCGCTTAAAAAGATCGTTGACAATCCGCCGGCAAACCTTAAATTTCCAGGAATCGTCAGTCGGCAAGAGATTGCTGAGCTGAATAACATTGCCGATCTGTTTTTACTGCCGTCTTATAACGAGCTGTTTCCGATGTCGGTTTTAGAGGCTTTTAGCTGTGGGACACCGGTCATGCTGCGTGATCTGGATCTTTATCATTCAATTATTCAAGGATATTACGAGCCAGCCAAAGATGTTGATGAAATGCAGCAAAAGCTTGATTGGCTGCAGAAGACACCGGCTCGTTTGGCTGAGCTTAAAATGGCGGCGCATACCGCATCGCGTCAATACTCCAAGTCGCACCTTGCCAAAGTCTGGCATCAATTCTATCTGGAGCAGGCAAAGGAGGGCTAGGTAAATGTCGCGAAAAAATTGGGTTATTTTTGTTTTGATGCTGGCATGCGGAATCGGCATTTTTGCTTATTCGCTGCGTGACATAAAGCTGTCTTCGATTATCGTGGATTTGGTGCATCTAAACTGGAGCTGGTTTGGGGCAGCCTTGTTGTGCATCTGCCTGTATTTGTTTTTGGAAGCCGTGGTCGTTAAGATTTTTATGAATGATCGTCATGACGGCTTTACCTGGAAGGATGCAATCCGGATTCCATTGGTTGAGCAATTGGGGAATGGTCTAACGCCTTTTTCAACTGGGGGGCAGCCGGCACAGCTGTTAGCAATGATGCAGGCGGGCGTTGATGCTGGTCAGGCCAGTTCGGTGCTGTTGATGAAGTTTGTCGTTTTTCAGTCGATGATCGTGATCAACTTCATCATCAGTCTTTTGGTTGGTTTCCACTATATTGCTGCTAAAATGCACGTTTTGTCGCTGCTGGTTCTCTTTGGCTTTTTGGTTCATCTTAGCGTCATCATTGGCTTGCTGTTGGTGATGTATTGGTACAATTTCACCAAAAAAGCGGCTAACATCGTGATTCGTCCTGCTCATTGGTTTATGAAGCCTGATAAGTACGAAAAAATGCAGGCAACGCTGAATGAAAAAATCGATACGTTCTATCAAGAAAGTCTAAAGATCAAAAGTGAATACGGCAAAATGGCTAAAGTCAGTTTAATTACCCTGCTGCAGCTGGGATTTTATTATCTGATTCCTTATTTCATCATGCTGTCGCTGGGTATCGATGGCTTGAACGTGCTGATGGTAGTCAGTCTAAACGTTTTGATCTTTATGGTAATCTCGCTGTTTCCGATTCCTGGTGGGACAGGGGGAGCAGAATACAGCTTTTCGGTGCTGTTCTCAAGCTTTATTGCCTCAGGAAGCAAATTAGTGCTGGCGATGCTGCTCTGGCGGATTCTGACCTACTACTTTGGGATGTTTGCCGGGATGTTTGCCTTAATGATCAAGCCAGATCGAGTGCATGAACCTGATTAATAACGATATAATAGATATAGTGCAGAACCTGGTCGTTTGGATTAGGTTCTTTTATTTTAGTAGTTAGTGAGGCTAGATCATGATTCATTCAGAACTGCAGCGGATTTTGCGTCGTTTGGATGCAATGGCAGAGGATACGCATGGGGACCTTCAGCAGCGTACTTTTTCTGCTTATGGCATTCAAGTCTGTACGGTAACGTATCGACAAAGTACCGGTGAGTTTACTTTAGAGCAGTTTCAGCCGGCTGCTCAGCTGACGTTTGACAGCTTGGATCTAACGGCAATCGAAGTCTACCGCTGTTTGTACGAGTTTAAGAATTCTTTTTGAGTGTCACTCGAATGTTAAAATGTAGTTTAGTTTATAACCATCGAGTTTCTCGCTCGGTTAAAACTATTATAGACGAATTTGTTCGTCCTTTTGAAATTAGCAGAAAAACTTTTAAAATATAGTTGACGATTAGCCACAATCTCGGTATAGTAGTTATCGTTGTCGATGAGGCAGACGCTGATGACAGTCGGATTTGCTTCTAACAGTAATCAACGACTTTAAAAATGTTGTTGACAGCTGCATGACTTCATGATATATTATTCTAGTCGCTTGTTTGAAAAGTTTGAAAAAAGAATTAAAAAGTTCTTGACAAATAACTAACAAGTGTTAAAATAATAAACGTTGTAACTGATCGATTAAATCGGTTGCATGGTAGACCTTTGAAAACTGAATACAGTTTCGACGAACACAAATGTC